>Ga0206843_10004_pt1 | contig 131643 bp, 114 predicted proteins | sample Alteio_BWOrgCont_21_FD_152869 | JGI IMG/M metagenome (GOLD analysis project Ga0206843, IMG submission 152869) | Enriched cells from forest soil in Barre Woods Harvard Forest LTER site, Petersham, Massachusetts, United States -... | ecosystem: Environmental > Terrestrial > Soil > Temperate forest...
TGTATATGTTGTACTATGAATGAACAAGATATGGGTGTCGTTTGTTGATTATGTTATCGACAACATAATGTTTAAATTCACCCTAATTTAATAGAAAATCTTCCATTGAGATGGTGAGCCGAGAATTTTTTTTAATCAACTCCTTATCCTCTGTCACTAGCCATATTGCATATCTCATCGACAGCTCAACAAATTGAGCATCATAAGAAGAGATATTGGCTTCAAGGGCAATCCGAAGGGCTTGTTTCTTATTCACCACGATTTCATGCGGGGCGAGCTGATCTACCACCTTGTCATAATTATCTAGAAGGCTTGATCTTGAGATGAGATTTTTACGGCTTTCTTTTACGAGAATATTAGCGTACTCCTCCTGCCAAATAGGAGGCAGAATGATATGCGGACTTTTTTCAATAAGCTTTTGCGCTTTTAAATTTAGAGAAGTCTCATTAAAAAGATGGAATACGATACAGGTGTCGATAACGATCATTCACGGCCCTCATGGATAGCCTTAATAATTTCATCTGAAGTAAAATCCTTTTCCCATTTAAATGGCTTCGGCGCTTTGAAAGGGGGCACAATGGGCACAAGCCCTTGAGATAGGGTAAAGATAGCTTCTTGCGTTCGGCTACGATGATGCTCTTTTGCAGACTTTTCAAGTCTTCTATAAAGATCCATCGGCATATTTCGTATCAGAAAATCTTTTGTTGTATGCTCAGGGTTTTCTTGGTGACTTGTTGCCATGGCAATCCTCCATTGTTAGCTTTAATATAGCATAAATATATACTTTTGTCAACCACTGCTGTGCATCACCAGCAATTCCCGCTAAAAGCTGGAATTGCTAAAGCTGAGCTTTAGCCAATGCTTTTTCGGATCAAGTCGTTTAATCACATTCTGAAGAACCTGGGAATGAACTATTTCAAGAGATTTTCTTTCTTCTTTCAAAAAAGGAAGAAAGGCGTGTTGGTCTACAAGAGATAGAGTTTCTCCCAGTTCTTGATATGCAAGAATGCGTTGTTCAAGACATTCGTTATACAACCAACGACATTCATCAAGCATCTGTTGCAATAATTTAGCTTGTTTTTTTGTGAGCTTTAAACGGTACATGAATGATTTTCTCATGCGAACACGTTATACTAGAATCTGAAAAAGCTCAACAAATATATTTTTTATTTGTTAATCTACTTAAAATTGCAAATATTCATCCCGCCCCTGAAAAAGCAGGCTTTCTGCTCGTCTTTGATAAAACAACACATTGAAAATCAAACTACGCCAAAATAGAGGAAAATCCGCCATTTTTAAACTAAAAGTGGCGGATTTTGCGCCTTATATCCCCGCCCTAAAGAGCGGGGCCTTACGGCGCAGATGGTAAAAGAATACAGAAGTAAAGGAGTGGCTCAAAAATTACTGAAGACCTTAATAAAAGCGGCTTTAAAGCATAAATTTGAAATTTTATTCCTAGGCACAGTTGATAAGTTGCAGGCTGCGCATAAATTTTATAATAAATATGGTTTTGAACGTATAAACCGAAATGATTTGCCAAATAAATTTGAGATATGTCCTCTTGATACAATGTTTTTTAAAACAAATGTCAATGAATTAAACAACAAATTCACTTGTTTTTAGACCAGAAGCTATGAAGAACATCTTGTTGAGATCAACGAATAAATTAAAAAAGTGCTTTCCTAAAAAAAAAAATTGTACTAACAATGATTTTTTCACTGTTCAACATATGAAAACCTAATTTTGAGATAGGTTTTCAATATCAAGGCTTTTCATTCTCAGGAGAACTTATGAATGTGCTATAGAGCACCGATTTTTAGGTAAGGTTTTTTAGCATTAAACCTATCAGCTTCAGACTTGCTCCACAGACATTAGTCTAAGGTTTAACCTAGGAGAATCATTAGCTTTAAATAAATCTTAATTAGGAGATTGAGTATGAAATCTTTATTTATTTGTGTTTTTTTATTTGCTGTGAGCGCCGTCTTTGGTACAATTCCCCATGCGTATGTGACAGATCTTGGGGGGACATCGATTTCCGTCATCAACTCAGGTAATAATACAGTTCAAAAAATTTTTGGCTTTACGAAACCTCACGTCATACAGGTAACGGCTGATGGAACGGCTGCTTATGTGGGAGATGAGACTGCACAGATTCTAAAGATCAACTGCCTCGATCATACGGTGACGTCGATAGGAACTATCTCCGGCCACGCCGTTGCTATGGCAATACTTCCGGATGCCTCCTTTCTTTATACAGCAAATCACAACAACACGGTGAGTATTATTGATTTATCAAATGACACCATTGTCGGCGAATTGACTGGCTTCGGCAGTCCTCAAGACATCGCTGTTACGCCGGATAACGCGTTTCTCTATGTCACGAATAAAGCCGTCGGGACAATCACCATCATCAGCACAGCGACTAATGAAGTAGTCCATACAATTACAGGGTTAGTGAATCCTGTAGGTATAACATTCAACATAGACGGCTCCTATGCATATGTCACTGACAAAGCTCATAATTCAGTCTATGTTATCCGCATCTCTGACAATACCATATTTGACATCATTTACGGCTTCAACAAGCCAGGTTTTGTTGCAGTTTCGCCGGATAAAGCTTATGCATATGTAACCAATGCTGGAAATGATAGCGTGAGTATTGTTCGACTATCCGATAATTTTATTGCACAGACGCTCTTGGTTCCCTTACCTAACAGTATTGCGGTTTCTTCAGATGGGCTCTTTCTCTTTGTGGGCAGTGACTTTGGGGACGTATTTAAGCTTGCCACTTTAGATGGTTCTATACAAACGGCGATTCCTGGCTTTCAATGCCCTTCCAATATTGCATTCAGTACAAACAATGCGCCTGCGGATACAGTAAACGGATGGCAAGTGAAAAGCAAAAGCAACCCATTGCAGCTTTACAACCAGATTTCATGGCTGGAACCTGCCGGATTTCCTATTGGTTATAGAATTTATCGAGACTCATTATACTCCGAACTTGTTGCATCAATCGCTGGTGGAGGAGTCTTACTATACAATGATATGCAGCGGCAAATAGGACAAACGTATTCCTATTACGTTATCGCCGACTATCCAAATAGTTATTCATCTTCAATCGGGAGCGTTGAGGTGACTCCAGCTCGCGTAGGTCTGCCCCAATTAAGGTAACGAAATATATCCTAAACTAACATGATCGAGTAGGAGGGAGTTTTAAGGCTCACCTCCTCATCACATTAGCAAAAGTTCAAATTTTAATTTTTTCCTCTTTTCAAAATATGAATTGACAAACATCTTTAGGCAAGCTAGAAATTATTCAACATTGCTTTCTGACTAAGCGGATCCGCGGTACAGGCAATAATTCAAAAGGAATAGAAAAAGTCTGGTACATGATGGGTGGTTACGAGAAAATGCAGTTAAAATGGCAGATCTTCGAGACCAAATGTTTGTTGGGGACAATTATAACAATAAAATTCTAAGGAGAACAAGACGATTTCTAGCTTAACTGCATGCAACTTTTAATTACTTTGAGATTTAAAAAGAAGGAAATTTATTATGACTGCAGTCACAGGAAAACAAAGCCCTTATGATTATTATCATTCTTTCGTCAACGAAAGGGTACAGAATGGAAGAAATGAATCAAACAGCTCCCACAATTATACTTCAAAAGCTTCTAATTACGCACAAGATCAAGATAAAGCCAGAGCAAAAGAACTCGCAAATTTAATAATTAAGGGCATCGAGCAAAATCCTTTAGCCAATCCATTTCCTATTGAAACCAATGAATATGCTGATTTAGCTGAGGCAGAAACAAATGACTGGGTGAAAAGATACAAAATTCTGAAAAAAGAAGAAAAATATAATCAGCTTTTGTTACAAAAAATTATGGGTTTATCTCGTCGAACTTATCCAAAATGTCCCTTTAAGCAATTTGTTCGAATAGCAGAATTGATTTTATTTCTCTACATTAACGATGACAAGGTAGAAAAAAAAGATCCCATAAATCTAGCAACTTATAATATAAGGAATATGGAGGTTCTAAGAAATCTATCTCAACCTACTGAAGGAGTTGACAAGCCGTTGACTTGTGCAGTTTATGAATTGATGAGGAATATTGAAAAATTTGCAAATGAACATTGGAAAAATCGTTTCTTAGAGGCAATGGATAACCATTTTCAATCTACTATCTGGGAAGCCCAAAATCGAAAGGATGGAATAAGCATTCCTAACTTTAAAGACTATCTGCCAAAACGTGAGCATACTGGGGCAGTATATACAGTGTTGCCTTTGATTGAAATTGCAGAAGAGATTGACATTCCAAACTCAATACACGAAAAATATTTAAAAGAACTAAGCCAGATGTGCAATAACATCATTTGTTGGTCAAATGATGTTCGATCAAGTTTAAAAGAATTCAAAAAGAATTGGCTTTGTAATCTGGTATTTGTCATCAAACAAGAGTTTGATTGCTCGCTAGAGGAGGCTATCAAATATTCTATAGATCTCCACAATAACGAAGTCAACCGTTTTGAATCCCGTTTTGAAGAGTTAAAAAACATTTTATATGCCAAGTTGGAAAAAAAAGCCAAGTTGGCATCTGATGAGTCTGATCCAGAACTTAAGCTACTAAAGCAACAAATAGAAGCAATCATCAAGTACGTCGAAGGAATGCGCAAATGGATGGGTGGTCATTTTAAATTTGCGGAAGAGTCTTACAGATATGACCTTTCGCAAGACTAAAAACAATCTGTTACATGATTATATCACCATATTCTGTGATGAGCCATAAAGGATTCAAGTTTGAAGGGGACCATTTGATTTTATCATCTTAAATATTAAAGAGGATTTAAATATGAGTATTACTACAATAAATACTTCTCAAATAAATACTGGTCAAATAAACACTTCTCCAATTACTTCTCGTATAAGCCCTAAGATAAGCCCAAAGGTAAGGATTTCTGAATCACCTTTGCAATATATTAAGGATATAAATGACAGCCTACAACTTCTAGAAAAACAAAAAACAGAACAAGATTTACTTACGACAAATATCAGCACCTATACCCAACATGTTTTTGCTCAACTTTTACTTATTATTTCGATGAAAAAACTACGAAATCAGGGAGATTTTAAAGAGCTGCACCGAACGTCAAGAGATCTCATCTACAGGATCAACGAACTTTTTGGCGCTTTTCGAGTCACTCCGTTTCAGATTTTAGAGGATAAAGAGAGTCCAAAAAATAATATTAAAATAGATGTAGATGAGAAAAAAATGAATGTAGCAGTGATAGATAGGAAGTTTAAGGAGATTAAGGCTACCTGTAACAATATGATATCCCTTTGCTCTGTTGCTTCTAAAAGAGAGGCACAAAGCAACCAACTTTTTAGAACTAATTGGACAGAGGATGATGGATTGGTTGATCTGAAAAAAAATTCAAGATCGCTGATCTTAAAAGTAAACTCTATCCTAGTTGGTTCGTCATTTCCTACCATTACATTGAGAGAACCTTCTAAAAGAAAACACATCTCTAATAAAATCAAAAAAATGATTTATCATTATACATTGCATTGTAATTTCAGTAATGATGAGGAAACACAAAAATCATGGGATAAGGTTCAGGGCAAAGTTGAAAGCCATTTCAAAAAAAACATTTTGATAGAAATAACTAATTCCGAAATAAACGATAAAAAATTTAAATTATTAGATGCGTTGGATGGGGGAGACGGGCCTATCAAAGCAACATTGAAAGAGAGAGGTTACCTTCTCAGACAATTGGCAATAGTCGGAGATAAACTTAAAGAAGATGAAATCCGAAGAGATTTAAAACGCAATGAAATCGATATTTTAGGAGCCTATCATACGAGGATTTCAACCATCGCACGGGCTCTTCAGCATCCTCTCGATAAGTTGCATTTGTTACATAAAGAGCTTCGAAGTCATCTAAATGACCTTAGAGTAATTTTTAATAAAACTCTTAAAGACGTTCCAATTGAACTTTGTTCTAAATTTCTTGAAGCTATCTCTGATTCCATTAAAACACATTATATTGAAGGTTATCTCGAATTTCATATCGAACAAAAAATCGAAGCTATGCTCGTAGACAAACAAAACGAAGAAATCAAAGAAATCGCAAAACGAAAACGGGAGAATCCGGAGAGGCCGGAAGAATATCCTTTACCTATAGATTATGAAAGTTGGGGTGAAGCCTATTGGAGGACATTACTTACATCGACAACTTTTACTATAGGTGAAATAAAAAGAGCATTATTAAGTGAGTCGATTTGGATCGTAAATTCGAAATATGAAATAGAATTATATCCTCCTGAAAAACCTACAGAAGGTGAAAGTGAAGAGGTAAAGGCTCGAAAAATTGATGATTGGCTTCCCCCTTCTGAGGAAGTACTCAGTATACATTTTGGAGATCCAACGGGAAAATTACTCGAACGATTCCGTGTGATTGGATATAATCTTCTTCTTAAGAAAGCTCAGGAAAAAGAAGAACAAAGCCTAAGTCAAAGTAAAAGTCAAAGTTCCGATTGGAAAAAGAGTGAACTAGAAGAACAAAGTCAAAGTTCCGATTGGAAAAAGAGTGATCTAGAAGAACAAAGTCAAAACTGTGAATTGAAAATGAAATTCGAAAGCGATCTTTTTGCTCTCAAAGAAAAATTTAAAAAAGGTGAAGATTTAGATGAAACAACAAAATCTACCAAAAATGTTATTAAAAAAATATTGAAAGATGAACAAGAATTGAAAACGGTAAAAAAGGCGCTTCTTCTTAAAGATATTTGCACTGGTGTTTGGGGATATTATAATATTAAGTCTCATGATAATGATAAACGCACCAATGAAGTCGTGTTCAAAGACGAAATTAACCCGGTGATTGAGATTTTTCGGATGAAAATTAATGAATATCTTGAAAAAACCAAAAAGGTAGAAGAGATATCTCTCTTGGATATGGATGAGGCACTTTTCAGAGCTTTTGCTCCGGTCATGAAAAAAATTGAAGATAAAGTACCTTTGACAGCGGAAGAGAAGGGATTGTTGGCGTTTGTTGCAGCAGAATTAGCAGCAGAGTTTCCAAAGATAATGGAAGACGTTGGCATCGAGAAAATTGCTAGACGCCTTTTCATATTTCATAAAGCTGTGAATGGATCATTTCTGGTAGGGCCTATAATAACTCTAAAACGTATTTTAGAATTAATATATCCTGAAGATAAAAAGAGTTTGAAATCGTTACATAAATTGCAAGATACATCTAAGATTTATGTTGTACTTGGAGACAATGGCAAAATTACCCTCCAATGGGAAATATCTGAACATATGTTCTCAGAAAATTGGTTATTTACAGGAATACTCCGGATTGAATTACCGCCAATCAGTTCTGATGAGCTTGGAAAAGTCTCGGCGAAATTCGAAATAAACTGCATCAATCAATCATTAAAAGAAGAGAATGACATTCTCGAAAAAATTTTTAAAATGCGCTGTGTTTTGAAAGCTATGAAATTTCCTGAAGGTTCATTGGTTAAAATTGAGTTTGCGGAAAGTGAGGCTAAGATCTAAAAAATTTAGCTCCATGTTTTTTCCGATTTGAATTAGGATCAGATTTGAATTATAACAGGTTATTAATTTTACTATGCCGAGATTTATCTATATATTGATGCTCGCAGTTATCTTTTTCGGAGTAATAATTTACACCTTTTTTTCAAAGGAAACTTTGCCACCCAACGTTTATCGCATTGCTGTCGACGAAGCATGGTATCCGCTGCAGTTGTATAACAAAGGACAAGACATATCAGCCTTCTCAGAGGATGTTTTACAAGCAATTGCAGCAGAACAACATTTATCTGTGCAATTGTTACAAGTTGGAACCGGTAATCTATTAGAAGGCCTCGACCTGGGAGAATATGAGGGAGCTCTTGCTTCGTTGATTCTGTCCGCAGGGAATGATGAACACTATATATCCTCAAATCCTTTTTATCTTCTTGGGCCTGTCGTTGTTGTATCAACGTCATCAAAAATTAAATCTTTACAAGACTTAAATGGAAAATCTGTTGGAGTTATAACGGGATCTAATCAGATAGGTATATTAGATCCATATGCTAAAGTTAATTATGTTTTTTATGATGATAGCAATCAACTTAACTTAATTGAAGATGTCAGTAATCAAGTCGTCGATGGTATGATTTTAGATATACTACCTGCCTATGAATATGCCAATAGTTTCGTGTATCAAAATCGGTTGAGCATTGTTTCTAATCCGTTGACTTATGAAGGGCTGCGACTTGTAGCATTAAATAATCCGGGATCTGAAAAGTTAATTGAACAATTTAATGAAGGATTGAAAGCTATCAAGAAAAATGGCATTTACAATCAGCTGCTCTTGAAATGGCAACTATTTAACACAGAAAAAAAATGAGAAAATCATCGCGTTAATTCCTTTCGGCGGGATTGAAAATTAGAAAAGCCCCAATTTTCCCTTCTTCTCATTTTGCTTTCTTTTTTTTTCAATTAGCTCTCCGATGCTACTTTCAGAAGGAAAGCTTTCAGAAGAAAATGTAAATTGAGTCATAATATTATAAGCTTTTTCAATATCTGATTCTGATAATGGATAGCGAACTTTAATGAAGTGATGAGGATATCGAGCGGACATTTCTTCATCGTCAGCATCGTCAAAAATGACCATGCTTTTAATGTTGAGCTTTTCATGATTTTCTCGAAGCCAGAAATCAATCTGTCTCCCTCTTCGTGTTAGATCAAATCCGTATTTCTCCATAGAAATTAGAGTTGGGTTTATTTCATTTTTATCAGATTTTCTTCGAATATAATTATATTCTGGTTCAGGAGTTTTATCTATAATGAGTTTAGAGAATGAACAGGTTGCAAACATGCGTTCTCTTAAATCTTCAACTGTTCCATCTTCTCTCCAATTCGATGAAATTACAATGGCAACCTGAGCAACTTTACTGGTTTTTTCAATTAAATTTTCCAAATTAACTACAGCTTCTTTGGAAAAAAAATGACTCGCTGCAATTCTCCATTCTAATTCAGTAAATTGACTATTTAACTCTTCCTTTTTGCTTTCGAATAATTCTTTTATTTTATTCCTAATGCTTTCGTTAAGTGGGTACGAGCTTCGATTTCCTATCATCACACCATCAATATCTAAGAAAATTATTGAAGTCGGTTTTTGAACATGTAAATTAGGAGAGATCATAAAAGCCTATCCTTCTTAATGATAAACATAATTTATTAATTTAGACTTAATTAAGCAAGATTTAGCTTATTCGTGCCGCAAGGCAACTATAGGGTCTAGCATGGAAGCTTGATAGGCAGGATATAATCCGGAACATATTCCAACTAATGCAGCCATTCCGAGAGATAACAAAAGGGACCATGCCGTCACAACAGTTTTCCATTCCGCAAAATAACCGATAACAAACGAAAAACAAACGCCCATGATTATCCCCAAACAAGCGCCAAATAAAGTCAAAATGAGGGTCTCTGTTAAGAATTGCATTAAAATATCCCTTCTTGTCCCTCCAAGGGCACGACGAATACCGATTTCTCGGATTCTTTCCGAAACATTTGCTAGCATCATATTCATAATGCCTATTCCTCCGACGAGCAAAGAAATTGCGGCAATGCTGCCTAGAACCTGATTAAACGTTCTTTGTGTTTGATTGGCCTGATTCAATAATTCTTGAGGAACGATGATTTGATAATCATGGTAGTCTCCGTGAGAATATCTTAAAATATTTTTTACAATCTTCTCTGTGATTTGAAAGTCTTGATTAGGTTTGATTTTAAGAATAATTTCAGATAGCAGATCATTTTCAGGGTGTGCATAACTTCTCAAAACATTTTCAGCTCCTAAAGGTATAAAGACGACTTGGTTAATATTTTTTGTGGCGAGGAAAGCATTTTTGCTCTCTTTCCAATGATTGGATTGCATGATCCCAATAATTTTAAAAAGAGAATTTTCGATCCGTAAATCCTTTCCAATATATCCAGCTGAACCGAGAGCTTTTGCAACATCCGCTCCCAAGACACAGACAAGATTTTTATTCAGACGATCCTCATCGCAAATGAATCGTCCTTCCTTGAGCTTTAACGTTTTGATATCGCCATAGGTTCTTGTCACAGCCATAATTTCAGGGGCAATATTCCGTAAGGAGCCTGGCAATGAAGCTTTAATGACTTTAAAGGGTGCCAATGAAAGAAGGCTGGGCAGCCCTTTTTGAATAAGAAAAGCATCTGCTTCTGTAAGTCCACGAGAGCGGTTTTCACGCGCTTGCTGCTTTTGTCCATCTGATAATATCGTTTGTTTTATCATCATCGTGTTGACACCAAGCTGTTCAATTTGTTCTAAAGTTTCTCTTTTGGCTCCTTCACCAATGGAGAGCATAGCTACAACAGCCATCACACCAAATAATATCCCCATCGTACTGAGCAATGAGCGCAGTCTGTGCAGCATAAGGGAACGGAGGCTTCTTTTAAGGTAATTTTTTAATTTCATATCGCATTTTCTTGTATGATGCATCCATCTTGCATGCGTATTAACCTATGACAATAGGCAGCCACTGAATGATCATGAGTGACTATGATGATTGTCACGCCTTGATTGTAAAGTCCTTTAAACAGGTTAAGGATTGATTTGCCGTTTTCACTATCTAAATTTCCAGTGGGTTCATCGGCCAAAATGAGCAGAGGATTTGTCGCAAGGGCCCTTGCAATTGCAACGCGCTGCATTTCACCTCCCGAGAGTTCTGTTGGATGATGATACAAGCGATGTTCTAATCCTACTTTGACAAGAGCTTTGATGATAATCTCTTTTAAATTTTCCGGGGGTTCTTTTGTTTGATATAAAAAAGGGACTTCGACATTTTCAAAAACATTTAGCTGAGGGATAAGATTATAGGACTGAAAGACAAACCCGATTTTTGAAGCGCGAATTGTTGCTAATTCATTGTCAGATAAATTTGAAATATCCTTTTGATCTAAGAGATAGCTGCCTGATGTGGGTGAGTCCAAACATCCCAACAAATGCAAAAGGGTGGACTTCCCAGAACCTGAAGGTCCCATGATGGCTAAGGATTCCCCTCTATATACTTTTAAAGTGACATTTTTAAGGGCTTCTACAATTCCTTGCCCAACTTTGTAGGTCTTTGTCAAACCTGAAATATCTATAATTGGACTTCTGTTGGTATTGTCAGGCATACTGACTCTCCTTCCTTTAATCCTTCTTTGATTTCCATCCATTCTTCATTCCCAAGACCTTCCAACACCTCTCTTTTTTCATAACCTAGCTGTTTGGCGACATAACAATAAGTCTTTTTTTGTTCGTGAAAAAGAGCATGTACCGGAACTGTCAAGGCATTTTTAACTTGTTCGGCCTTGATCAACACCCTCGCCGTCATGCCTGGCCTAATCCTTAGATCACTTTTATCTAATAGGATGCGTATCTCAAAATATTTTTCCTCGACAGGTTTGCCTGGATCAGGCAAAGCTAACATTCCAATCGACTTAATGGTTCCTGTGAATAGTAATTGAGGGTAGGCGTCGATTTCTACTAAAGCTTTTTTTCCTATCTTGACCTTGCAAAGATCAACTTCGCGAACCTTAGTTTTCACGGTCATAAAATTCAAATCAGGAAGGTCTAAAATAATTTGATTCCTTACGACAATATCCCCCAAGCGGGGTTTGCGTTTTTGACCATTGCGGTAATCTTCCTTATGCACGACAATGCCTTGAGCAGGCGCTGTAATTTCCGCCAAAGCAAGTTCTCTTTTTGCTTCCTGAAGTTGAAGTTTCAATCCGGAAAAGGTGTGATCGGCTTGATTGACCTCAACCATTGCTTTTCCGATGGCATGTCCTCTAATTTTGCTTGATTCTTCCCGCTTCATTTTAGCTTGTTTTAAGGCTGTCTCTGCCTTTTTAACCTGCATGGGATAGACATGGTTGACATAGCTTTCATATTGAAGCTTGGCGGCCTCATAGAATTCTTTTTCTTCTTCCAGCTTTTTTTCTGCGTGCTTTAATTCGATAGGATTTAAAAATCCTTGTTGCTGAAGCTCTGATAAGTCATTGGAATATCCTTTAAGCTCTTCAAATTTTGACAAAGCTTTGTGCATGACTCCTTTAAGGCGAGCAATTTCTAAGGGGCCATCTCCATGTAAAATTTTATTGAGCTCAAGTTCAGCCACTTCGATTTCAAAGGCTGATGTCTTATCATCTCGTTCGGCCTGACTCGTTTCCCAATCCAATCCCTTTTTCAAAGCAGCGGCGTGTGCTTTTTGTTCTTTTAATTTACTTTGTAGTGTTTCTAATTTTTCCTCAAAAGGAGTGGGATCCATTTTGACCAATACTTCCCCTTTTTTTACACTGACTCCATCGGGAATCAAATAAATAATTTTACCATTATCTCCTCGAATGGAGGATGAAATTGAAGTTGAATGAGCAGCTTCTAGCTCTCCAATGGTTCTGACATCGATGGAGAAACTCTGTTTTTTTACTTTAACGACTTGGTCCGTTTCGAATTTGCGAAACGGAGAAGTAGAATTATTTTTAAAATATAAAAATAAGATTGCGATAATGATAGAACTTGTGATGATGAGAGCCAAAATTCGTTTCATAAAAGCGGTTTTTCCATTAACAGTCCCAAGGTCGCCCGTAGTTGATATTCTCCAACAATGTGATCTATCAGAGCATTCCAATAATTTAATTGAGCTGATCTTAAAGATTTTTCAGCTTGAATCAAATCAAAATTATTCCCCATTCCATGGTCAAATTTTATTTGTGCCAAGCGAAGTTCACCCTCTGATGTTTTCATTTGTTTTGCTTGTAATTCAATGCGTTCATAGGTCCGCTTTAAAAGGCGTAAGATGCGTTTTACCTCAAATGTCAAATTAGCTATGACTTGTTCTACACCCCGATTTGCCATTTCTATGGATAACAGGCTTTGTTCGTACAAAATTCTCTCGGCGGCCGGATTAAAATCTGTTGAAGTCGTAAAACCAATCCCCCAAGTGCTTTCTCTTCTTTTGCGCCAAGATTCAGTAAAAATTTGATCTTGAGCACAATTGGAATAATTAATGGCTAAATTCAATTCGGGCCACAGTTTGTCTTTAGCTAATCTGCTCAACCGTGCGTTTTCAAAGACCTGATCATTTGCCTGTTCCAACTCAATTCTATTACGGAGGGCAATATCAATGGCTTCTTCAACTCCAATCTCATAGGGCGTATATGCTATAGGGATATCTATGATTAAAGCAATGTTCATCGGCAACGCCAAAAGGTCTCTTATGGCATCTTCAGATTCCTGAAACCTTTCTTGCGATGCTTTCAATGCATCTTCAGCTTGACGCATCTCGATTTCCGCGCGATACACATCTAAAGGATCGGATAAACCCATCTTAGATTTTAATTTTGCTGCTTGGTAAAATTTTTTAACTCGAGTATACGATTCTTCACTTAAAACAACACTTCGTTGAGTTTTCACCAATTCATACAAACTCGAAAGAGTCTTTGAAATTATCTGGCATTGGGAGATGTAATAAGAACGAATGGCAGAGCGCAAATTGAATTCCGCTCCGCGTAAATTAGAAAAAGTGAACTCCCTGCCTAAGCCTCGAAGCAAAGGTTGAGTAATTAATGCATTTAGATTTGAACGGAATAGACGATGAGCTTTTATCACTGAAGGATTAATATTTACTGTTGTTCCACAAGCAAACTTTTTTGCGAAGTCAATTCCTAAACCATAAGCCCCTCCCGTTCCTACCGATCCACCACCGACATATCCTACATCTGCATTAGGCTTGGCTTGAAGATCAAAATCTGTACAAGAGACATCGACTTGATATCGCGCTTTAACAAGAGAGTCATGGCTATTCATGAGCTGGCGATTGCTGTCCAGGGCTAGGGATAGAGCTGTTTCAATTGTCAACACAATTTCATTAGAACATTCTTCAGGCAACGCCATGGATGGAACGATAACCGCAAAACAAAAAATAAGGACAAAGGTTTTAAATAGCTTCATTTTGTATAAACATGCACAAGATTTCGATGTGATTACTGCCCGGAAAAAATAGATATGCTTCAGCCAGCTTTAGCTTCCATCCACCGAAAAGCAACGCATCGCAATCTCGTTGAAACGCAGGCCAGCCGCAGCTAATATAAATAATTTTGTTAATGGATGTTTCTTGTTGTAAGGCTTTTAATAATGATTTGTGAATGCCTTTGCGCGGCGGATCGACGATCACCGTTTGTCCTTCCGCTAAGAGATGGAGCATTTTTTCAACGGAACCTAATTGAAAAGCAATTTTATCCGCCAAGGCCGGTAACAGCTTGGAACGGGAATTTTCAAAACATCTTTTTGCTTCAGGAACCACTTCACAGCAAACGATCTTGCGGCATTTATCTATAAGGGAAAGTCCGATGACTCCTACCCCTGCATAAAATTCGACGATGCTGTCGTGCTCAAACACATGCTGCTTGATTTTTTTTAACATGAGTTCAAACAGATCTAGATTCGCTTGAGCAAAGCTTGCGGGATGAAAGCAAATATCTGTATTTCCGAACTTTTCCCAAAGATATTCTTCGCCTTCGATAAGCAACCATTTCTCTCCAAAAATGACATTGTCGCGACGAACGTTAAAATTCAACCAAAAGGAATGCCAAAATCCGGGGTTTTCTTTCAAATCCCCTAATTGAGCCAAGCTTCGCATTCTTTTTTTTATTTGGGGATCTTTGGCGTCCTTTGCATTCCATACCAAACTTAACTGCACCTTGCCTGAAGATCTTTCAACAATCACTTGCACATACCGTAATTCTCCGCTGCAAGTCTGCTCACTATAGGGCTCAATTTGTTCTGCCTTGATAAAATGCCGCAAATATTCGACAGCCTGATTAATGGCCGGATGATGGACTTTGCAAAAAGGAATATCAATCACTTGATGGCTTCCTTCCTCGAAAAGTCCGATGACAGGTTGGGTTGCCGTTCCTCGAATGGCTAATTTCGCACGATAACGCCATCCTGTTGCATTTCCGCTATGCAAGTGAACTTGGATTCCTTTGGATCCAAAAAAACGCTCTACGTCTTTTAAAACCGGCGGCGTATCGACAAATTCATTGATAGAGCATCCGGAACAAAGAGAAAAATGAGAGCATTGAATCAGCTTGGGTGGGTTTTTGTTCATAAGTGCGCTTTTTCTGTCGATCGTTTTGACGATGCTTTTGTTAATAGTTTGGTTTTGTTTACAACAGCAAGGGTTATACTAGCTTTATCTGCAGCTTATCAACAAGCAAAAATGACCGAAAACACTCAGCCTGCCGTGGACTTATTAACAATTCCACAGGATATGAAGAAGAAGATAAAAGAATTATATAATAATATTCTTCTTAAGTAGATGTTGTTGAAAATGAGGAATTAAGAAGAATGGGCTTTGAAGAAAGGTATCTCCGGGATTGAAATAAATCTAAGGTTTTATGCCGCTCCTTTGGAGCTAAATCCCTTTTATATTCTATCCTAGGGCTCACGCCCTAGGCTAAAATTATGTCAGGGCTTCGCCCTTGTAAATTGTTGTACAACTTTTAATCACACTCTTATAACAGACAAACGCTGTAAGGCTCAATTTGCTCTGGGTGGATTTTGTTTATTAAGTGCGCTTTTTCTGTCGATTGTTTTGATGATGCTTTTGTTAATAGTTTGGTTTTGTTTACAACAGCATGGGTTATACTAGCTTTATCTTCAGCTTATCAACAGGCAAAAATGATCGAAATCACTCAGACTATTTTGGACTTATAAACATTTCCACAGGATCTGAAGAAGAAGAAATAAGAATTATATAAGTATATTCTTCTTAAGTAGATGTTGTTGAAAATAATATCTGCATCTTTTATAACCCAGCCTATCCAAAAGGTCATTTGTATGTTCCGGCTCCAAACCCCTTATTTTTTTAATCTCGCCAACTACAGCCATTCTGCATTATTTGCTGACTCCAAATATGTTTGGGATGCATTAACACAAATCCTTCCTTACTTAAATTCGTTGCAGCTTGGAATCATCAAAGCAGAAGTTTGCACAGGAGCTTTCATTGTGGATCCTGAAAACATTTCGATCGGCAAGGGCAGTGTTGTTGAACCCGGTGCGTACATTAAAGGCCCTTGCGTTATAGGAGTAAATTGCCGTGTGAGGCATGGAGCTTATATTCGCGGAGGTTTGATTACAGGGGACAATTGTGTCATTGGACACGATACGGAAGTCAAAAATTCCATCTTCCTCAATCATGTCCATGCCGCTCATTTTGCTTATGTTGGCGATACCATTTTAGGCAATGATGTCAATTTAGGAGCAGGTGTAAAGTGCGCAAATCTAAAATTAGACAATAATCAAATTATTATACACTTTCAAAACCAGCGAATCCAAACGGGAATGCGCAAATTCGGCTCAATTATTGGCGATGGATGTCAGATAGGTTGCAACACAGTCCTTAACCCGGGCACTCTACTTGGGAAAAATGTGGACTGCTATCCTTGCATAAATCCTGGAGGTTTTATTGAAGCAAATCACACTGTTCGGAACCATGTGGAATTACATATTATTCCAAAGAAATAAAACTAAAGTTTATTCTTCTGTTATTATCCATTTTCGTGTATAAATGATTTACGCTAATTTAACCCTGAATTGGAAAGTATCAATGGCATCTAAAACAGCTTTTTTTGAAAGTCTCTTAAAGCCATATCAACAACAGGTTGTTAGTGCCATTCAAAAAAACGTTTCGTCACTGGGTCCAAAAACAAAAATACGCGATGCCTGTGAATATGCTTTGATGAACGGAGGCAAAAGATTGCGTCCCATCTTGGTTTTCATGGTGGCTAAAGCTTTGGGCCACTCAGTGGATGTTACACCGGCCGCCTTATCTATCGAATATTTTCATACAGCTTCTTTGGTGGCAGATGATTTGCCTTGCATGGACGATGATGACCAGCGGCGCAGTAAACCTTCTGTACACAAGAAATATAGCGAAGCGGTTGCCCTGCTTGTCAGCTATGCATTAATTTCTGCAGGTTATGCATGCTTGGCTCAAAATGCGCAGATTCTCAAGAATGCAAATTTGCCTTTTTCAAAAGATAGCGATCATCTTTGTGTCTTGGCTTTGGAAAATGCCACTTACAATACAGGTTTGACAGGAGCCACAGGCGGGCAGTTCTTAGATATTTTCCCTCCTAGCCTTACACTTGCAACTCTTCGCGAGATTATTCATAAAAAAACAGTTTCTCTTTTTGAAATCTCTTTTGTTTCAGGATGGCTTTTTGGCGGGGGCGAACTTTCAGCGTTACCGAATGTAAAAAAGGCAGCTTCTCATTTTGGAACGGCCTTTCAAATCGCTGACGACCTCGATGATATGGAACAAGACGTCGCAAATGAGCGACGAGTCAACTTTGCCTGTTGTTTTGGTAAAGAGGAAGCGGGTAGAGCGATTCGAGAAGAAATCTTGCAATATAAACAAACCATGAGAGATTTAAAACTCACTCAAACCGAACTCGTGGATCTTATTGATATGTTGGTTTGATCTTGTTGTTTAAAGCCCTATTATGGTGAAGCTCCCCTAAGTCTTTAGCTTAGGGGAGCTTCACCATATGAATGAGTCACCTGACTTTAAAAAAGCTGAGGCATCTGCACTAAAAGTTCTCGAGGAGAATTTTATTACCTCTTGGCCTGTACCTGTTGAAGAGTTGATTGAGTTTCAAGGGCTAGGTCTAATACTCTCCGAATTTACCGATGGTGAAATCTCGGGTGTTATCGACCTAAATAAAAAATACTTGTATATCAACTCTTCCGATTCTTCCCAAAGACAACGGTTCACAATCGCACATGAATTAGGCCACTGGATACTTCACCGACCTGAACTAGCTGCTAATGAAGAAATCGCTGTTCTTTACCGTCGCCCGCTCGGAACTGTAGAAAACAACGTATTGGAACAAGAAGCTAATTGCTTTGCAGCAAACCTTCTTGTCCCTGAAGTAATGTTGCGTAGAGCGATTAAACAGGTAAACGATAAATCTGGTAACGAAGCAAGCGATGCTCATCTAGCAAAAATCTTCAATGTGTCGCGATCTGTAATTGGCTATCGCAAAAAATTTTTGGGAATCTAAATGGCTGCAAAAGAGGGTAAGGATAAGTATCTCGATGCATTAAGCCAAGCAGAGGCAGGAAAAACCGTTCGTGATCATCTTAAACATTCTGACTTCAACGACCTAGTGATTGGTGTTTTGAGAAACCACACCGGATTTGCAAATCTAGTCTTGAAGGTTCTTTTTTTGAGCGCCCCATTTTTGGGATGGCTGCTCTTCGTTAGTCTTGTTATTTCATTGCTTGTAGTCAAATTCCCCATGGTCGCTGAGCGGATCTGTTCACTCTTAAAGTAATCTTAAGACTCTCTGTCGATTTAGTGATGGATGAATGCTTCGTATAATCTATGCGATGCAGCAATGGCGGTGGAGAAGCGGTGCATTCGAGAAGAAATCTTGCAAAGTTGAAGAGCAACTGTATTAATCTTCTAAAATCGGTTGCAATGAAGTTTGATAACTATTCGGGGTAGGAAATGTTCGACTGTACCATGCATTCCAAAACCAACTTATTTTAAACATTAGAAGAGGAAATTCATACGCAAATGTCAAAAGGTCTCCAGCATTTAAAGCATACTTTTGTAGAGCCTCTTCCAAGGCATCGCTGCTAGGAGAGTTTGTTGTTGATTCTGGATTCAATCTAATGGAACATTCTTCAGCAGCTTCGAAAGTGTAAGGTTTAGATTCTGAGCGCGTTACTTCTCCTAATTTTTTTTTAAATTTCTCAAGTGCATTATTATTGATCGAATTATTTTTTCCTTGTTTCCAACAGAGAAATTCACTTTTGAAACAACCATCTTGCACAAGAAAAGGATGAAAAGCTTCGATCATTTTTCCATAAATATTTTGTCCGCAATATTCTGGTTCTCTTGCAGCAAATAGTAAATAAAAACAGGGAACCGTTTTGTTAAGCTCTTGTATTTGAAGCTTTACACCCCATACAACTGCTGTTATATCTCCTTGAATGGTTGTTGAATAAGCACAAAGAGCGTCCTGTGCTGTAAGCATCATTCTAAGTGACTTTTCAGAAAATATGCTGTACCCACAAGATTGATCCGTGAACCTTAAGGCTCTTTTGATAAGCTTTTCACGAATATTGGTATTTGAGGAGTCTAAAAAAGAAACTTTGTCGAATGTGATATTTTTTCCTTTAAGTATGGATTGGCTAAGTGGAAATCTTAACTGTGTCGGAGGAACACCATATCGTTCCACTGTTACACCGTCATTTTGACAAAGATATTTAAGCACGCATTTCCATGTTTTAAACAAAGTCTCATTTTTATCTCTTTCGCTATAGACAAATTGTGTTATGCTAAAAATTCTTCCGCAAAATGGAAGGATATCTCTTGAAATCTGGCACCCCAGACGTGGTGCTAACAAACAATCCTCGAACTGCTCATTAATACAATGAGTTATTTCAGGATATTGCTTAGCTTCTAAGCTAAATTTATAGTAGTCATTCTGCGCTTTATCTAAAGTTATTATGATGTCCTCAATTCAAAATTTGATGAAAAGTCTAGAAAACCCTACAAGTATTTTTATGGAAACAAAAAGCTGATTTAATGACAAACAGCATTTTCAGAATTGAAGAGTATCTTAGTTTACTTCCTGAGGCAATAAACTCTGAAGGAGTAATTGAGGCGCGCTTTGGACGAATTGAAATAGAAGCTATGAAATCAGGGTTCTAAGCAGATATGCCGCCCTGAAGGGCGGCATAAAGACAGTATGTTTAAACGCTGGCGCTGGCTTCTTCGAGAGGCGCTTCGTTTTCAATGGCGGCCTTTAAACCTGTTTTAAGCAACTTTTCCTTGGAATGATTAAGGACTAGGGCTTCTAGTTCTTCGAGAAGCTTGCCGTTTTTCTTAAGTTCTTCCCGTACAGCTTCGCGTCCTTGTCCAAGGCGCTGTCCTTTGTAGCTAAACCAAGCCCCTTTCTTATCGATAATATTGTATTCGGTTGCGATATCGATGATCGAGCCGGATCTGGAAATCCCCTCGTTGAATAAAATATCGAATTCACCCACTTGGAAAGGAGGCGCCATCTTGTTTTTAACCACTTTGACTTTAACGCGGTTGCCGATATCATTCGAATCCGATCCGGGCCCTTTGATGCTTGCCAAGCGACGGATATCCAAACGAATAGAAGCATAAAACTTTAAGGCGCGCCCTCCTGTTGTTGTTTCGGGGCTGCCAAACATCACACCGATCTTTTCTCTAATCTGATTAATAAAGACGGCGCATGTGTTGCTTTTGGATAAGGCTGCGGTTAGTTTACGCAAGGCTTGCGACATTAAACGGGCTTGCAATCCGATAAACGAATCTCCGATATCCCCTTCCAATTCAGATTTAGGCACAAGGGCTGCAACCGAATCGATGACGATGACATCAATGGCATTTGAACGAGCTAAAGTTTCTGCGATGTTTAAAGCCTCTTCGCCGCTGTCGGGTTGACAAATGAGCAATTCGTCAATGTTGACGCCGATTTTTGTGGCATAGATTGGATCTAGGGCATGCTCGGCATCGATGTATGCTGCGACCCCGCCGTTGCGCTGAGCATTGGCAACAACGTGCAAGGCGAGTGTGGATTTACCGGATGATTCTGGACCGAAAATTTCGACAATGCGTCCGCGAGGAAGCCCCCCAATGCCAAGCGCAAGATCCAAGGATAATGCCCCAGTTTTGATCACGCTGACTTCTCTTTCGCTAGAATGTTTTCCTAGCGTCATGATGGCGCCATCGCCAAATTGTTTTTTTATGTTGCCGATAGCAAGTTCTAGCGCTTTTTTGCGTTCGTTATCTGATTGAGCCATGGAAACTCCTTTGAGTTTAAAAAACTAGTTTTTAATGTTCATGATTAATTCTTCAAGATAAAAATCCGGCGAAAGGCCCGGTTTTAGCTTTAACAATTCATTTTTCCATAAAGCAGCTTGCTCATCGGTGGGGATATAGCCCTGGGTAAGCAGAGCCTTCAATTGAAGGTTGCTGATCAAAGGATCGAAAGTCGTTTCGGCTTGATCTAAGCGGGTATAACGAAAGCAAACGCATGGGATATTCAATTCTTGCAAAGAAGTTTCTACAGATTCAAGATGCTTCATCTTATCATCAACCATGACAATTTTTGCGGGATAAAAATCGATGTCTTGTAAAAACTGCTTTAGGACAGGACCTTTTAATTTATGGGTAGTGAAGATGATTCCATGGGCAAATATTTTTGGAAACGTTGCACGGGTCAAGTTAGCTGCCGAAGGCAAAGGGCTTAGTTCGAAATCGAAACCCGCTTTTTGTAACTGAAAATGGGTCGATGCAGCAAAATTAGGGTCATAGGGGGCTTCTTTAATACGGGCTGTCAATGCCCAAACGACAATATTTTGCTCCTGCAGGGAACGGACGAGCAGGGGCGTTTCATTTTCAATGGATTTCAGCGGAATGCTTTGAATCACTTTTCCAATTAAAGGAAATACACGATGAAATGTTGTGGTGGTGTCAAATTTCGCCGACATCATTTTGCGCGTAAAATATTCCCACCAGGGAGAGCTTCCCAACATAGATTCAGTGGCGACGCATGTATCGTCCAAATCCATTAGAACCAATGTATCTGACGTAATTTCCGGCAAAATATCTCTCATGTTTGTAATTTCAGCAATTGTCGCGTCAGTTTTTGGCAAGCAGAAGACGGTCGTGGCCAACAGAAAAAATAAAGTCAAATTCAACGAATTCTTTAACATAAGACCTCTTGTAAGTTATGATAATTAATCTAAAGGCATTCCATTAATATAATTTATTTTGCGTAAAAAATTGCCCTCTGCATCATACAAAGAGGCTGTCCCCTTGCCTGCATTGATCAGGGAAACGGGAATTTTTTCTCCCTTCTTGTAGTATTCACCTCGGGTGATTTTATCTTTGTCATATTCTTCAATGAGCATCAAACTGCCATCCCGATACCACGCTGTAGCCAATCCATTTTTGGAATTGTTGCTCATCTCTCTTTGGCTTTCTTGTATGCCGTTGTCATACCAGGTTTTGACGAATCCTTGAATTTTGTCATCAACCCAGTTTACGGAAATTTTCGGCATCAGCTTGTCCCGCTTGCCAGCTGTATTATAATATTCAATTTCTTCACCATTTTTGAGGTCTTGTTTGACATGGTAAACCTTTATTAAAAGACCTTTAGGATCCAACAAGCGCACCTCCCCTTCCAAGTTGCCATGGCGGTATTCTTGCACCTCTGCGATACCGGTCCTGCTGAAAGAAGCACGAAATCCATTGCCATCATTGATCTCTGCGATAAGTTGGTTGCACGCGTTATAATAGCGCCCTTGCATGAGCAATCCTTCGCAGTAATTCTCTTCCGCGGCAATTTGATCATCTTTCCAATAGCGCATGGAAAGCCCTTGTTGAACGCCATTTTGATATTCTGTTGTCGACAGCAATGATCCGTTGTCGAGATAGACGGAGTAAATGCCATTGATTTGATTATTGACAAATGGCACGGTTTTCCAGATGGCTCCACTTGCATGATAATATGTCGAGGTTCCTTGCAGAATGCCTCTCTCGTAAGGGATTTCCGCTTCGAGGCGGCCTTCTTCATCCCAAGCTTGGCTCCAACCATCGAATAGCCAAGTTTTTTCAGCCGCTGTGGTGATGTCCGCTTCGCCGCCAATGACAGTCGCCTGGACCTTCAAATTGCCATTAGAATACCAATCTCTATAAGTTCCAAAAGCCCTGCCATTGACGATTTCCAGATATTGTTTAAGTTGGCCGTTAGGATGATAGCTTGTGACATAAGCGGGCATTTCCCCGCAGGCATTGCGTTTATATATTCTGAGCACTTTCTGATAAGGCTGCGAAGATAAAAAATCGACATTCTCATATTTTTGCAAGCGTTCCTTGTTGCTGATCGTTTCCGATAAACCTTCACGATCGATGAGGTTGATGCTCACGAGTTGTTCACATTGATCTTTTTGAGGCATGCAGCTTTGAACTAGCAAGAGCAAACAGACTAAAAATAAAAAGAGGGGCATACGATACATTATGGACTACCTTAAAGAAATTCCCGTTTAAGTAATTTGAGGTTTAGAACGAAAACATCGTTCTTTTCCGTGACATGTTTTTTATCAAGCTTAAAGTCGAGAATGATCAATTGAGGACGGTTCGGCCCCGGAGCTTCTTTCCCTATTTCAACCCCTTCTATTTTTGCAAGGATAGATCGGATGTCTTTTACATTAACTTCAACCGGATGAACCAAAGTTTCAGTCGTTTCTTGAAAGGAGGGATTGGATTGGACGACGCCTTCGGTGAAGACCATATCATTATTGCCGGTAAGGAATTCCAGGCGTTTTTTGATATTCTCATCATCAGGAAAGTTCTTATTGCTGATCACCTTTTGAAGGCTTTCGATCTCAGGCTCTAAAAAAGTCAATGTTTCAATTTGCTTATCGATATAAAAATGATCTGCATCGCGGAAGTTATTGCGCACCGCATTATTGACCGCTTGTTTTTTTTCCCTTGTGTAGGCTATATCATGAACGTTCATGATCATGTTTTCGATAGAAGCAATGTTGCTCAAATTGCTCATAAAATTGAAGGCTAAAAGCAAAAATGGGACGATGCCGAGAAGCATGATATAGAGCATTAAACGCTTTTGCGGGATATTCGAAAACATATGTTCACCTTATGATGAGGATGGATAAGCCGTCTTGTCCTTTAGAAAAAATGAGGCGCGGTAAAGGCCGCGGTTAGTGCTCCATTTTACTTCCCCTTTCGGATCCACAATCGCATTCGTAGCAATGAGTGCATCGTGGAATTCACGCGCCAGCTTAGGCGTGGGGCTGCTAAATTCAATTTCAACCTTCACTTGATATTTGTCCTGTTTTTTGGTTTGGTCCGGCCTTTTCACCAGGGAATAATTAAAGTTTTCGATTTGCAGCAAAGGTTTTAGCGCCCCGGATTTAGGGTCTTTTGCAATGACATTGGGATGCGTAGAGAGCCATGCCAAGACATCGCTGACTGTAGGCACATTCGGCAGCAATGGATAATAATAAGGGGAGGACTGCAAATCATTCTCAAGATAGTGCAAGCGGTTAATTAAGTCTGTTTCTGTCAATGATTTGATATTGGGGACTTCTTCTAATCCGCTTACTTTTTTTCCTGAAGCTTTAGCATCGAATTCTTTTTCTAATTCAGTATAGGGTTTATGGATGAACTCTAACAGCTCGGAGTATTGCTGCCGTAGTTGATCTTCCCGATATTTCACGTAAGCATTGGACATGAAATAGAAGGCAACCGCCAAGCAAAGACATATCCCTGTGTAAATCGCAATAATTTTTTTATAACGCCTCCATGGATTGGGATAAGCGATTTCTTGTTGGCGGAAGTTGATCTGGTCTTTGTAGTGGGGCAAAGCAGTTAAAGCCGCTCCGATGGGGATTGCAAACTTTTGCAATTCGGCAGGTGTGAGGTTGAATTGAGAATCAGTCGCAGGGACTATCAAAGGCTTTTGCATGGATTGGCACAAGACAGCCGTTAAGTTGTTGAAAGCAGCCCCTTCTCCGGTTAACAAAATTTGGGATATATCATCCCCTTTGGCTTGTTTGGACAGAGCATATAAAGTGCGTACAACATCAAGACGCATATTTTCAACAGCTTCCGCTAAATGAGGGCAGCTTTCTTTTTGGAGTTCTGCGAAGTTCAAAGACCTCAAATCCCCCGCCGCTATTGCTTGGTTGGCGCTTTTGTCCTGCTCGAAAGCATGGATGAGGCTGTCCGTTCCCTGCGAACATGTTTGTGCTGCATGAAGCTTGCCTTGTTTAGTCAAAAGGCAGAGTGTATTGGCAGATCCGAGATGCAGAACGAATTGCGGTTTGTCAGAAAGGGCAAAAAGGCCGGTAAATGCCGCTAATGCAGCCGGTGAACAAGAAACAACTTCCGGTTCAATTTGCAGGGCATGCCATTGTTCCAGATGGTGTTGAACGTGATCTTTACGTGCGGCATATACCGCCAGCAAACTTCCTTCCGGAGTTTCTGAAAGTTTCACACGGTCCACAATGGCATTTTCTACAGGATAAGGCAATATAGGTTCGGATTGAAAAGCTAAGACGGCGTCGATATCCGCTTCCTTTTTTAATTTGACTTCCAATTGGCGTATAAGGATTTCGCTAGCATTAAGGCAAGTGACGATGAGGTCCCGCTTCATACAAGAGAGGAGAGCTTGTCCTTCCGGAGATTTTTCGAGCAGGGAAGGTGTTAGCTGCGTAGAAGGATCAGCCGTTTCTAATTCGATTTCAAAAACGTGTTCCAAAAAAGGCTTCCCCTTTCGGAGGCAAAGCTGCGCACCTCGAAGCTTTTGGCTATTTAAATCCAAGCCCAACGTATGTAGTGCATTAGGTTTATCAGACATGCAAAATCCAAATTATCAAATGAGATTAAATCAAGAGACGTAATCATACAGTATTAATCAGAACAGGTCAACTCCTCACTTTTAATTGCATCCCAAAATGAAAAGAACGAAGACAAAAATCCGAAGATCCGCTATAATGGCTTTTATTAATTTTTATCCGTGAATAAGCAAATGTTAATAATTGAAATTATTGATTTATTTTTTTGGGTTTATTTAATCATGCTGTTTGCACGAATTCTTGGATCTTGGATTCCTGAATTTCAAGGCACTCGCGTTATGATGTTTATAGCTTTTTATACCGATCCGTATCTGAATGTTTTCCGCCGTTTTATCCCGCCGCTGGGCATGATCGATATCAGCCCGATTGTGGCTTTTTTTTTCTTAAACATCATTGAAGCTATTGTTAAACACATTGCTGCTATGCTTTTCGTGATGTCATGAACTTTTCTAAACGCGCTCCTACAAAAACTTTTCGTCTAGGTTCCATCGAATTACCGAATAATATTTTGTATGCCCCTTTAGCTGGCTGTTCCGATTATCCATTCCGCAAAATGTCGGCTTTATATGGTCCCGGATTGATGTATTGTGAAATGGTAAAAATGGAAGCTTTGATCCGCAATGATCAAGGGACTTTTCACATGCTCGACTACGATACCGGCATGCATCCCATCGGCGGCCAAATTTGCGGAAGCAAACCTGAAATTGCAGGAAAAGCGGCTAAAATCATCGAAGCATTAGGATTCGATGTCATTGATTTAAATTGCGGATGCCCTGTCGACAAAGTCACTAAAGACGGCAGCGGATCAGCGATGTTGAAAACCCCAAACCTGATCGGCGATGTCATCGCCAATATGGTTGCCGCTGTCAAAGTACCGGTGACAGTGAAGATACGTGCAGGCTGGGATGAAGAGAATATCCTCGCAGCTGAAGTGACTCAAATCGCCGAAAAAGCGGGAGCTTCCGCCATATGCATTCACGGGAGGACGCGCAAACAAGCCTATAAGGGGCCTGCCATCTGGGATTATATCAAAATAGCCAAGGAAGCGGCAAAAAATATCAAAGTGATCGGCAATGGAGACGTTTTGGATGGTTCCTCTGCTCAAAAGATGTTTGAGTATACGGGTTGCGATGCTGTATTAGTTGCACGTGGAACAATGGGAAACCCCTGGGCTGTTGATGACATCTTACGTTATCAGCAGAGCCTGGACCCCATTAGCCGATCCTTAGAAGATTGCCGGAAAGCTCTTTATCAGCATTTTCTGTTTACTCAGAATTACAGCCCTCCTCGCCGAACTGTCGTTGATATGCGCAGAGTGGGATGCTGGTATTTAAAACGGTCGGCCGGCACAAGGGCATTTCGTGAACAAATCAGCAAAGCGGAATCTTTGGAGCAAGTGGAAGAATTAATCCTCAATTTTCCCTTGATGGAAGGAACTTCGCTTGATAAGGTGGAGAATGAAGAAAGCGATTGCTGCGATTAAGGTCAACGATGGAAGAACAAGAAAATCTGTTAGAAATGCACGCCATTGTGAATGGCTATGTCCAAGGAATAGGATTCCGGGCAACAGCTCGACAGTTTGCCGTTAATTTAGGTTTGACAGGCACAGCTCGCAATATGCCGGACGGCACTGTTGAAATGTATGCTCAAGGCAATAAAGAAACGTTAGAAAAATTTATCAAAAAACTGCAAGATCATTTCGGGATTGGGTATATTACCTCCATTCAAATTAAGCATAGCAATCCTTCCCGCAAATTTCAAGGGTTTACGATTGTTCATTGATAGGCAATCGTAACATCTTCTATACCAATGTTTTATGTCGCCTCATTTATAAAATTAAGAAATACTATTTGTTGTTTATTTATTGAATTTATTGCTGGTTGCTCTAAATTAGGGTTTTTCAATCGTTTGATATTTTTTTTATGAATTTCATTTGCCCATTTTAGTAATTCATTTTTGTCTATTATTTTTAGATCTTTATTTATGGATTTATAACTTTGAATTAAATCAAATAGTTGCTTTGAGGTCATTTTGTTTTTTTTGCTTTTAATTTCCGAATATACCTTATCAAAATCCGATTCTGCTTGCTTTTCATCCATGGCAAAATTAAGGTCCTTGATTATCTCGGAAGCCTTTGATAAACTAGCATTTTCTTTGACGGGATCCATAATTTTATTGATATCAGTTTGAAACGTACTAAGACGCGGACCTCGCTGAGTGAAAAAAATGGGCCCTTGTTGAAAAGAATCCATGAACTTTTTTATGGAGAAATCTTCTTCAACAAGCCCTTGGGACATATCTGTTATTTTGGAGCGTTTCTCTATTAAGGAATTTTTGTATGCCTTGGCAAAATGTGTTTGGGTTTCTGCTGGAAGATCCTTGACAAGTTCATTAAATGTTTTATTCTTCTTATCCTTCTTTTCGTTGAGTATTTTCTCATGCTCTACAAACTCAAAATAGAGACTGTGCATCGTGATCATTGATTGTCGGTATGCTTGAAACTTATTAGTTTGGTATAATGAACTAAGTTGGTTAATTTTTTGCTGAATTGGGCCTGAAGTTTTTTTTATTTCATTCAATTCAAATAAAAATGTACGTAAACTTATTCTATTCATTTCTAATTTTTTGAGATAGGTACTTCTTATAGGATCGACTTTCTCTGTATCATGCAATTGATTTTCGTTTACGTTCCTAAGGAGATATCCAAATGCATCCATCTGATTTTGAAATAGTTCTTCACTTGTTATTAGTTCGTCTAGTTTTAAGGTTAATTTTGTTATATCAGCAGGACTAAGAGGTGCCCCTACGTCGTCTGCAGGAGGAGGAGGAGCGTCTGGAGGAGGTGGGGCTACGTAGTCTGGAGGAGGAGGAGCGTCTAAAGGAGGAGGAGGAGCGTCTAAAGGAGAAGGAGGGGGTTTAGGTATTGAAACAGGCTGAGGAGAGGCAGACTTTGGAGTAGTAAGTTTTAGGGGAGGAGGCTTAGGAGGCTTTGGTATGGTAGACTTTGAAGGCTTTTCCTGAGGGGATTGGGGGGTTGATATAACATCCTTTTCTGCTTTCTCATCCTCATTTTCTTCGAGAACAAGCTCTAAATCGTTAAACTCAGCTGTAGACTCAGCTTTAGACTTCGATAAAGAATCTGGAAGTGGTTTTTTAATCTTTGGAGGAGTTGAAATAGAAGTAACTTCAGATTTTTTTGGTGTAGGAAGAGGTTTTATAGTTGTAGGCCGAGGAGTTGTAGCGAGTGTACGTTGAGGAGTTGGAACGCGTGAAAGCTCTATTTCACCATCACGTAAATTATTCATAATATTTAAAGGAGGAGTAGAAGAAACTAAAGTTTTAATTTTAACTATTGTTTGATTCAATATTTCTATTGCGTTGCTCAAGTTTTTTATCCTGTCAGGAGAAGAAGATTCCTGCTGTAATTTCGTTTCGTATGCATTTTTTAATGTTTCAGCATTGTAAGATGTGGGTTCATTTGTTCTGTCCATTGTTTTATTTATAAATATTCTTGGTAATTCACCAGATTTTTGGTGAATTGATACTTTACTATCCCCTTCAACCTTTGAAACAGCTTCATGCAATACAATTAATTCTTTTACCCTTTGTTTAAATACTGCATGTGCCGTTATGTCCTCCTCTTGTAAATTTGTCTTATAACGAATTGTATAGTTTCTTGATCCGCTTCGGACTGATATAATTTTAATATTATTATCGTCTTTGTCTGTTTGAATAGGACCTGTTCTGTGAAAACCTACATTATTCATATAAAAACCTCGTATAAATTACTTAGTATTTATTCATATTATACAACACTAATTATATAATTTTTAAAACAAATAGTATACAAATTTAGTTAATTTAGTTAATTTAAAAATAAAGTATTTAAGAAAAATGGTACTAAATAACTATACCGATAATAATTGAATTGAAAATAATAAAGATGTGAAGAAAATCAATGAGATCAACTTAGAATTGTAAACCACCATTCATCAGAAGGGGTATTCATAATTTCTTGGGCCATAATTTTAGCAGGATCAGTTTGCAAGCGCTTCATGCAGTTATCCAACCAATCCAGTGCGCGTGGATTTCCCATTTCGTATAATTGTTTTAAAACCAGCATCAATTCCAGGGCATCTGCATCATGAGCGAGTTTGGATTCCCATGTTGTATTTTCGTTATATTCTTGTAACAATGCATATATTTCATCGCCAAAAGGATAGGCCGATTGTATATCCGCAATCGCTTTAGCTTCATTGCTTTGTACGTACATTTTATTAACATAATTTAAATCGCCGGTCCTGGCTTCAGGAAAATCGTGAAATAAACACATCATGACGAGTTTCTCGCGTTCGACGGGATGGCTATCTTTAACTATATGCGCTAATGCAAAGCCAATTAATGTCATGCGATAGCTGTGTTCGGCAACGGATTGTTTCCCAGTCCCCAAAAAAGCAAAGCCTGAGCGGGGAGTTTTTGCCAACATCCCTCCTTCATGCAAAAAATTGATACAAGCTCTTAAATCTTTTATTTCCATAGGATCCCTAGATAAAACCTTATCATCTAGTCTAAATAAGTTTTAATCAAAATTGTAACAGTTCAAATACCCCTCCTTCGTCGCAATGGCATTCGATTAAGCAAATTGAGTTCTTCCCCCGGCAGGGGGAACCGTTAATAGCCCCGGGTGGAGCGCTAGCGGAACCCGGGGTAACATATAACAAAAATAGCGCCCCGGTAGGGGTGCAAGAAAGCGAAACGGGATGTTAATATGACCCACAGAGATGTTAAAGCCGGGTCATCTTTATGGGTGCATAAAACGATACTGGCAGCTATAGAATTCGGATGGCAAGAAGGGTATGGTTCCTTTTGTGTTAATTTTTCAAGGATAGAATCTGTAAAACAATATATCAAAAATCAAGAAGAACATCATCGTAAATGCACGTATGAAGATGAATTTATTGGTTTTTTGAATGCGCATCATATTTCATTTGATCCACGGTTTGTTTTTGATTGATGCTCTTGAAGCTTTCTTGCGCCCCCTACCGGGGCGCGATTTTTGTTATATGTTACCCCGGGTTCCGCTAGCGCTCCACCCGGGGCTATTAACGGTTCCCCCTACCGGGGGAAGGACTCAATTTACTTAACCGAATGCCATTGCGACGAAGGAGGAGTATCTGAACTGTTACTCAAAATTCAAGTTTTATACAGGGATGTAAAATTATCAATTTAAAAAAATGGAGAGTGTTTGCTACATTGCCACTAGCCTTTTCTGACAATCGGAGGATTGCGTGTCGGATAATGATGTCATTGCTGCTTATCAAGAGATTTATGATGTAGTGGTTCCTGATTTGGATTATTACATCCGTCAAATTGATTGCCGCGATGGGTGTCCTGTGAATACAGATCCTCGCGGGTACATGATAGCCTTGCATGCGGGCAACCTCCTCGAAGGATATAAGATAGCCCGCGGACCGAATCCTTTTGCTTCGATCTGCGGGATGATCTGCGGTGCTCCCTGCGAAACGACTTGCCGTCGCGATCGAGTGGACAAAACACTGACGATACGTGCTCAAAAACGGTATTTAGACGAATGGTTTGGTTTCGATAAAGAAGCGCATGTTAAATCATTGGAAATGAGCTATGCCCGGGGTTCTACCCACCCTTCCCCTAACGGTCTCAAAGTCGCTTGCATCGGAGCTGGCGTTGCTTCCCTAACCACAGCTCACGATCTATTACGCCTAGGTTATGCGGTGGATGTCTATGAAATGATGCGCATTCCCGGCGGGATGCTGACTTACGGTGTTCCAACATACCGGCTCAAGAATGATATTGCACTGAACGAAATATACGCTATCGAATATCTAGGTGCCAAGATTCACTACAACATGAAAGTGGGCCGGGATATCACTTTAACAGATTTACAAAATAAATATGATGCCGTTTTCATCGGCGTGGGATTGTGGAAATCCCGTGAACTTCCCATTCCGGGAGCGGATGGCCCTGACATTATTCGAGGGATTGAATATCTGCGCGTGCGGTGCATGGAAGAAGAATGGAAGATCGGAGAAAACCTCGTTGTCGTCGGCGGGGGAAACGTGTCTTACGATGTGGCTAGGACTTCGGTTAGGAACAAAGTTAAAAAAGTGACAATGGTCTGCCTTGAAACACGCGATGAGCAGACGGCAGATGAGTTTGAAATCGAAGATGGCCTTGAAGAGGGCATTGAGATGATCAATCGGCTGGCTCCAATTGCCGTCGAACGCAACAGCTCAGGCAGAGTCACCGGTTTGCGTGTCCAGGAGATTTATTCCTTATTTGACTATACGGGGCGTTTTGCTCCAAAAATGATCCCGAATGCACAATATGTGATTCCATGCGATACAATTGCTTTGGCCATCGGACAAGCGATGGATTTGAGCCTCTTCAACGGATGGGATAAACGCAGTCAGCTTGTCTTGGATAGGGGCTTGATCAAATCAGAACGGGGAACAGGCCGGACAAGCGTCAAGGGGATCTATTCCGGCGGAGACGCGGCCTTTGGCCCCTCTCTATTTATCACGGCCATCCGCCATGGGCAAGAGGCTGCGCGTTCGATAGACAGCGACTTGAATGGCACAAGGCCTTATCAAGAATTTGTGGGTGAATTTACGGAGCTTTCTCCTGTTCGGGATAAGACATATTTGCGAACCCGTTGGGCTTTGCCGACGATGCAGCCTCCCAATATCCGCAAGCACAACCAAAACATGGTTGAGAATAATTATACCGACGACGAGGCTCACTTGCAGTCGAATCGTTGTTTACAATGCCATGTCAGCCCAGTCTTTGATGGGATGCTTTGCATCAAATGCAATGGCTGCGTAGATGTGTGCCCTTGCAATTGTTTAAAGCAAGTTCCGTTGACAAAACTGAACCTGGACCTGGGAGAAGGCAATCTTCGCAAAGCTGTGGATAATTTTTATGGAGTGGATTCATATAGCATGGAAGATGATGAGCTTGCTCAGATGGGCACAGCCATGCTAAAGGATGAGGACCTGTGCATCCGCTGCGGGCTTTGCGCAGAAAAATGTCCAACCCAGGCTGTGACAATGGATACCATGAATTATTCGTTCCGCTGGATAGGATGATATGATTTGGATGATTGTTAGTTCCATCGCCTTAGGCCTCGCGGGAATGTTGATTTATGTATATTACCTGCGTAAAGGGCAATTTGAAGATCCAGAAGATGTCAAGTATCAAATGTTCCGAGATGAGGAAAACTAAAGCATGCCGAAATATCGAAATTCTTTAAATGTCGATCCTGATGAAAAGGATCCAAGAATTAGCAGAAGGTCATTTTTAGCCCTTATGGGCGTAGGTGCTTGCCTGGTAGGGGCAGCAGGGATGGTGGGTGTTTCATTTCTGGGTTTTTTATATCCGAATGCGATGAAGATCCCTCCGGCTATGTTTTCGATCGGTCGGCCGGCAGAGATCAGATCCCGTCCCGATGGCAAGCTCTTCATGCCGCAGCAAAAAATATTCGTTGAGACGCAATCTGGAAAAGTCCGCGTTCAGACTGCCGTATGTACGCATTTGGGGTGCACTGTCAATATGGTTGAAACAGGGTATGCTTGCCCTTGCCATGGTTCGACATACGACAGGCATGGTAGAAATACAGGCGGCCCTGCGCCGCGGCCTTTGGTCTATTTCCTTTGTTCAAAAGCTGCCTCCGGAGATATTGTCGTAGATAAAAATAAAATGACACTCGACTGGGATGCAGCCTGGTTTTCATTGACTTCATAGTTTAGGAGAATATATGGCGATTTTTCAAGGCAAACGCAAAGAATCATGGGCAGAGCATTTAGCAAATTTGCCAAAGAGTTTCGTTCGTTCCATCTTCAGGCATAACTATCCAAATAACGATGTGGATCGTTCAGAAGTGGTGTTTAAAAACTTTTTCCTGCATTTTCATCCGGTCAAATGCCACAAGCATTCCCTCGATCCTTTTTATACGTTGGGCCTTGGTTCAATTACGATGAGTTTGTTCCTTTTGCTGACTTTTACAGGTGTCGTGTTGATGTTTTGGTATATCCCCGCTGAAGATCGTGCGTATGTCATCATGAAAGACCTGCAGGATACTGTTCCTTTTGGCATGATGTACAGGAATATGCATCGTTGGAGCGCCCACATGATGGTGCTTTTTGTGTTCTTGCACATGTCTCGTGTTTTTTATACGGGCTCCTATAAAGGCACCCGCAAGTTCAACTGGGTCATCGGCGTCACGCTCATGTTCTTGACGTTGCTGTTATCGTTTACAGGTTATCTTCTGCCATGGGATCAATTAGCTTTTTGGGCCATCACTGTAGGGACAAACATTGCAGGATATGTGCCTAATATACCGGGCTTTGAGTATAACGTGAATCGAGTGATGCTGCTTGCTTCCACTCAAGTGGGGCAAGATGCTTTGATCCGATTTTATGTTCTGCATGTTGCTTTCCTGCCGCTTTTGGCTGGCACTTTAATCGGGGTGCATTTTTGGCGCATACGCAAAGATGGAGGCCTTACACGCCCTCCAGATAAGCTGCGTCCAGATCCTTACCGGGTCATTCAGCGATCCGATACAAAAGAATCTTTCGCACCGGGAGTTAACCGAACTTACGGATTGATGGAATTAGTGCGAGGAACCTGTCCGACAGTGGATAAGGGGCCTTATAATTTTGTCTTCACTTGGCCTCATTTGTTGAGGGCGGAACTGGTGGCATTTTTGCTTACGACTATTTTGGTGCTTGGATTGTCTTTTATCGACGCTCCCCTTGAAGAGCCGGCTAATCCCACGAAACCCACAAATCCCTCAAAAGCTCCTTGGTACTTCCTTGGACTCCAGGAGATGGTTGCCTATAATGCCTTTTGGGGAGGTGTTGCGGCTCCGATGGCGATTGTTGTCGGATTGATGCTTATTCCTTATTTAGATCGAAATCCACATGGCGAAGGCTATTGGTTTCATCGAAGCCGCTATTTGGCTATTTTCTTGTATACTTTATTCATGACTTGGCAGGGGTTGTTAATTGTCATTGGGACCTATTTCCGCGGGGCAAATTGGGGTTGGATCTGGCCGTGGACAGAGACCTATGCAAGGCACTAAAATGGGTTCTAATTGGTATCAATACTTTCTCATTACCGCAGGTATCGTTGCGACTGTCCTTTTTGGAGTTTTCTGGTATCGGGAACTGTTTCCGGAATATAAAATCTATCAAAACGATTATATCGCATTGGAAAAATTCAGGTCGACGTACACTAATGAACCTGTTCCCGTGTTTCCAGAAGGAATTAAACAAATTGTTTTTGAACGCAAAGATAACGGCCCTCCCGGCATTGAGAGATGCGTCAGCTGCCATGTTGCTCTGGACATCCCTTATTTTTCTTCCACCAAACTCGATCGCGATGTCAACGGCAATCTTGTCTTGGATAAAGAAGGACGTCCTCTGCAAGTGCCGAATGAAGATTATATATGGAAAAAATTAGATGATAAAATCGCCCAATTAACGGATCCTCAAGTCAACGCACAGCTTGAAGAAGAGGGGAATTATTCAAAGATTGCCGACAACTTGTCAACGGCTGAACACTATAAGCAATTAAAAAAAGCGAAAGTCGGCGAGTATGTTTATGATGTGACAAAAGTCCTCAAGATGCATCCTTTGATAGGTCGTGAAACAAGACCTTTCGAATATCATCCTATGACTGAATTTGGATGCACTTCATGCCACAATGGAAATGGGCAGGGTTTAACCACGGAAAAAGCGCATGGCCCTGTGTTTGATGGACAATATGATGTCGAATTTCAAGGGCCAGTCCCAAAATTCACGGAGTCGGATCCAAAAAATGATCCTCGCTTTGCTTCGGAATTTAACCATATGCCGGGTCCAGGCTTAATTTTCCAAACGTCCCCCATCTTTGTTGGCCCCCTCGTGCAGGCCAAGTGCATGAATTGCCACCAAAACAGCCATCATGCGATCCTGGGTGCTTTTAACATGGCAAGCGATGTGATCGAGAATAGGAAAAAGCAATCCAACGCCATCCAATCTTCTGTCGATCAAGAAAAAGAGGCTTTGATTTCTTTATTGGAAATGAAAAACAGTATCGAATCAGTAGGATTGAAAAAGACCGTTGTCAATTTTAGCAATCTTTCTCAACTATATTCTTTGCCTGATAGCGAACGGAGCAAGTACACGGCCAAAGTCCAATATTTGGAACAAAACGGTGAGTTATCCCTTGAAAAAGAAGAGGAAGCTCAAAAAACTATTTTAAATCGAATTAATGGGCAAATTGAAGAGATTTTGGGTTCTTCGTCTTTAGCCGATCAATTGTCCAAATCAACAGCTGAAGCAAAGAAAACAAACGAAAATATTGATTATACTAAAATCGTCAACCAATTCATAGAGGAGAATAGCAGCTCCCCGCAAGCCAAAGGATCCCTCTTTAAAAAGATATTAGCCCTTAATCTCAACAAAGAAATTCTACGTCATGTGCAAGACACGGAAACTTCCTTTGAAAAGACCATGGCAGACCAAACAGTGATCTCGGCCATCTCTTCGGATATCGATTTGATGACTAAAAATTACCATCGCGGCGAAGAATTATATCTTTCGCAGGCTTGCTATGCCTGTCATAAAATCTCCGGATTTGCCAGAGGAGGAGTCGGGCCAGAGTTAACGCGCGAGGGGACATCGTATCCATGGTTTATTAAGCAATCGATTGTCTGGCCCCAGGCAGATCTTCCAACTTCGACCATGCCTAATTATCATCTCGATCATGAGGAATTGCAGGATCTAGTGACTTATCTACTAGGCCAAGTGGGAGAAAATAATGCTGTTTCTCCCACCCAATATAAAACACAAGTTCAAGAATGGGAAGCCGGCAAGAAAATGCCTTGGGAAAAACCCATCACGCCGGCGCAAATGCAAGATGTGCACTATGCGATGACTGTTTTTGCGACACAAGGATGCTCTGCTTGCCATCGATTAAAAGGATTTGAGTCTGATGTAGGCTATAGAGTCGAATTAAATGGCAAGCCGGACTTTGACACGCTTTATAAAGAAAAGCAATGGTTTACAAAACTTATCCCGGAGATGATTGTAGGGTCTTATCTTGTGAAGGTCTTAGAAGAGCATTCCGAAGAGATCGACAAACATATTGTAGATCATGTGCGTCATGGTTCAATTATTGAAGAAATCGATCACATTGTTCCGGGCCAAATAGAATCTCTTTATACAGATTTCAAGTTCGCTGCCCGTGCAAAAAATCATGAATATCAGACAAAGGCCGCAACTGAAAAGGAACCGATAAAGAAAGCTGAAATACTGAATGAATTGGAAAAATGGCGGAAACGGGTCCATCGCGTGCTCATGATATTTATCCAAGAGTATGGCCTTGGGAGATTGATCGGTCCTAGGCCCAATTGGTCGGGTGTTTATCGAAGCGATGAATGGTTAATGGAGCATTTCCATAATCCAAGCCAGCATGTCGCGCGTTCGATCATGCCTGTCATGCCATTCGACGACACGAAGTTTTATGCCTTAACCCATATGTTGGATGTATTAGGCAAACGCAATCGGGATGCAGTGAGGGAAGTTTGGACTCATAGAGGCTTCAGCCCTGAAATGGCTTTCATGACGCATTGTTCGCAATGCCATGGAGAGTATAAACAAGGCAACGGGCCTGTTTCGCTATGGATTTATCCTATTCCTAAGAATTTGAATAATGCCGACTTCTTGCGCAATTTGACGAAAGAACGGGTGATCCAATCGATCACCCATGGTGTGAGCGGGACACCGATGCCTCCATGGGGTGAAGTGGGAGCTCATAAACCTTATTTGAATGACATTCCTGTTTTGGATACATCGGAAATTAAGCAATTAGCGGATTGGATTTTTTCAAGTTTGCCGGGAGGCCAAGTGATCAAAGGAGCGCAAGATGTCCAAAAATGGCATTATACGCCGGAAGATGTCATCAAGGAGCTACGCGAAGAAGGAAATAAACTGAAGGGAGGGGCGCCTGAAAAAAGCAAAGAAGAAGGCATGTCAGAACCAAGGGCGGGGTCTTCCATCCTATCACAGCTGCCTACCGGAGAGGGTCTGCTGGCTTCCTTATACCCTGTTCTTGCTCAAATGACCTCAAGTTCAATGGATATCGATGATATTTTCGAGAAAAAAACGAATCCGATTCCAGGCGCTGATCCCTGGGCTTATTATATCAAGAAAAAATACTATACTGAGGATAACATTAATGCAGGCAAGGCGTTCTTCGAAATGAATTGCGCCGTCTGTCATGGGGCTGAGGCCGATGGGTCCAGTATTCGAGCTGAGCAAATGAAAGATGCAAAACCGCGCATGCTGATCAATTTGGACTGGAGCAAATCACGCGATGATTTACGTTTATTGAGATCCATCAAATATGGGGTTCCCGGAACTGCGATGACTCCCTGGGGAGATTTGACAAGTTCATTGCAAAGGCTTCAGCTTGTCATGTTTATCCGCAGTTTAAGCGAAGAACATCTGTTGAGGGAGGAGCTTGCAACGACTCTCTACCAAGTTTACGAACATTCGGCTTTGGTCGTTGAAAACGCTAGAGTATTTGAGTATCAGTCGTTGGCAAAAGTGCAAGATCAGTATAATGAATTACATGCCCATCGAGAGATGTTGTATGAAAATTTTGCACCTGATGAAGTAGATTCAAAAAAAATTCTAGAAACATATCAAAAAGAATTGAATGTTTTACTTGAATTAAAAAAACACCAGCAAATTGATCAAATACTATTAAATCTTCGAGGCGAGATTAATAATGAAAGGGATATCTATCAAAGGTTGGGAATTCTTCTTCTTGCGTCGTCTTTAGAGGAAAGTGATTTTCAAAACTATCTTAAACTTATTTCCTTAAACAAGGATCGTTTTCGCTTCGACAATGAGATTTTAGCCTCGGATTTCAAATCGGACACAGAAGAAGCAATCGCTAATTTGGGCAAAAGCATCATTGAAGATATCAATACAAAAGTTGAAGGTCTGCAAAAAAATAAAATCCTGACGGAAGGCAAAATTTCCTCAATGAATAGAATGAATGAAATCCAAGATTTTCAAACACAAATAGATAGTTACACAAAATTAAGAAACAATCTTATCTCAGGTTTTGCAGAAGCAAAAAGATCCCGTCAAAAACAAAAAGCGCTGTTTGATGAATACCAACAAAAATTAAAAGAAATTTCTCAAAAGCCAAAAAGTTTGGGATAAGCATTCAATACAGGATAGGCAGGATCGCAAGCGGCATGATGTGCAGGATACTGCCATCTTGACTTGCATTTATGGTTTAAACTACCCTTAAATGAAAATTCTGTTGTGGATTTACAGCTTGCAATAGACGTTCGTATTGATCCAGTGAAATTCTCGCCCTTCCTTTTTCATAACGAGCATAGGCATTAGGAGAATTAGAGCCCAAACGTTCCGCAACTTCTCTAATGGTGGACTTACTCACTTCTCGTTGTCTTCTCAAAGAGAAAGCCAACATTAAACTATTATTCAAAGTAGAAACGCCAATGACTCCTTTTTTGTACTCTTTGACAATTACTTGGAAATCTTGTGATTCATTAGGAAAATAGCAATTTACAAGCCCTTCAATAGCATCCGCTATCATTTTTAAAGCTTCTTTTCGTGTATATCCTTGAGTCATGACTTCGACAGCAGGTACCTCAACAAGCCAAAACTTACCGCTTTTCCAAATTTTACCTTCTAATTCCATTATTCCTCCTTAGGGGGATTATTTTTTGCTATTTTAAGAATCTTCTTTGCTAAATTTTCGTTTATTTCAGCATGTCTTGGCACTGATTCAAATTCTTTTCCGTTCGTCCACTGATCATGATCACCACCGTGTTTACTAAAATGCCACCCAAGTGCTCTAAGTTTCTTTTCCAATTCTCGTTTTTTCACGTAGCCTCACATTTATTAAAAAATGCTTCTTATTGATTTTATTGTACACCATTAAGTATACAAGATCAAGGAGAAAACAAGATTAATCTGTCTTTCAGGCTTCAGCCACTCTACTTGGGGATGGACAGAACCCCATGGACAAGGCAAAATGGACAACAATGGACATGGATGCTCATAATCCAGAATAGTTCTTACGTTTCGTCCATGTCCATTGTTGTCTATTGCCTTGTCCATGGAGTTCTGTCCATCCGCAAATAAAATGAGGCTTTTTGTAAATTCTAATTTTAAGTTATAGTTCGCGATGAACTAATTAGATAGAGTTTACTATGACAGCTCCTTTGGCAATGCCCATTAAATTCGATGATACACCTGTCAAACTCCTGTTATATCCTTCGATCATTTTTTTAGTCCTCGGGATGTTCTTTGGGGTCTATATCGCTTTTAATGCTTTTGTTTGGCCGGATTATTTTTCAGGCGAATACATGCATTTTGGTGTTGTCCGCCCTGTTCATGTCGGGCATGTCACTCTTTTGTGGCTGTTATCATGCGATGTGGCTTTGTTTTATTATTTCATTCCACGCCTATGCGGAGTTCCTTTGTGGAGCACCACATTGGCAAAATGGTCGGCTGTCTTATGGTGGTTTTCCCTAATTTTAGGGACTTATTCCTATCCCAGAGGGACGAATTTTGGATGGGAGTACGCTGAGCTGCCTGTCTGGGTTTCTATTTTCCCGCTTAAAGTGATATTTACTGTCTCTTGGGTGATGGTTGTCGTCAATTTGTTCATGACCATTGCCACAAGAAAATATGAAAAAATGTATGTTTCTATTTGGTATACGATGGGGACGATGATTTGGACAACTTTTACAGTCCTCGTTGGCTTTTTTGTGATTAATTTAGTGCCGGGCGGAATTTCAAGAGTTAACGTGAGCTGGTTTTATGTCCATAATCTCGTGGGTTTGATATTTACTCCGATGGGCTTGGCACAAGCTTATTACTTTCTGCCAAAGCTTGCCAATACTCCGATTTACAGCCATAAACTTTCGATGATTGGCTTTTGGTCGATTGCATTCATCTACGCGTGGATCGGAGCCCATCATATGATCCATGGACCACAATCCCAATGGTTGCAGACAACAGCCATTATTTTTTCAATATGGTTATTTATTCCTGTCTGGACTGTAGTAGCAAATTTGTTTGCCACTTTAAAACCGCATTGGGATGCCTACACCCAAAGCCCCGCAATTCGATTCCTCATGATGGGCAATATTTTTTATCTCATTACTTGTGTCCAAGGGCCGCTCATGGCCCTTCGAAATATTAACGAAATCACTTCAAAAACAGATTGGGTCATCGGGCATTCTCATGTCTCGCTCTACGCCACCTTTACATTTTTTGCCATCGCAGGAATCTACCAATGCATCCCTGTGATTACAAAAAAACCCCTATGGTCGCAGACATTGGCTGAATGGCATTTTAATCTAAACTTTTTCGGCAGCATTCCATTTATCCTAGCCCTTTGGATTGGAGGCTTTCTGCAAGGGATGCAATGGGCTACTTGGGCAAACGGAACGTCCTATGAAGAATTTCACAACAATTTAACGATTTTGCCCTTTCTAGACACTGTCGCTGATATGAGAAATTGGTGGATATTAAGAGGAATCGGCGGCGTAATCATTCTTTTTGCGAATATTTTATTTGCGATAAATATTTTCAATACGGTGTTGTTAAAACCGGCCGCAAACGATTCAGAAGGAATTGACAAGATAAAGGTTAAGGTATGACAGAGGGGAAGGGCAAATTCTTCCATCATTTGGATAAATCCGCAGTTTTAACTGTGATAGGAATCATTCTTCTATTTTCGATGTCTGTGGTGGTCATTTTGATTGCTCCCACTTATGTGGATCCCACTTGGACTGAGCCCACAAGTTCTTATCAAGTACAGATGTACGAGGTGTCCGATCCGAATTTTTATTTGGGGACAACCCAAAAAGGTAGCAGCGACTTGCAGGCTCTCTATCATATTAAGGAAGGGTTTACGCTGCTTGCTTTTCAAGAGTCGGAAGTTGTGCGCATTGTTGCGCCGCCGGAATTAATTCAGTATGTATCCCCTGCCTCAGACTCTTTGTTAAAGCTGACTACCAAGCTATTACTATTGCGCAAACCTCAGCCAGCGCAAAAAGGGGTCTCTTTTAACGCAATCACGGAAGCCAGCAACGTCAGAAAAAATCTGCAGGTACAATGGGAAAAGGATAATCCTGATTGGCAAAAACAGAATATTCCACGTCCGGATTTTGAAATACTGGAATTGTATCAAGCACACGGCAAGGAAGTTTTTGGACTTGCATCGAAAGACACCATTCTAGAAAATTGGGTGGATCAAAATCAATTTGTGCTTGTGGATGCCTCTAATGATCAAGCTTATGACTTATCTGAAGGGACGATTTATGTTCATAATCCAAGGGAGTTCCGCCTTAAAGAGTTTAAATTTGGAGAAGAGACCTCCTGGCAGTATGATCCTGAAGGCGAACCTATCAAAGATTACGATACTTTAAAAAGCCATCCTCTGACATTTAAATCCCGCCAGGAATTGATCAGGACAGGGGAACATATCTTTGCAACGGAAGGCTGCTGGTATTGCCATACAGACCAGACGCGCACCTTAATTCAAGATGTGGTCCTAAATGGTTCAGCATCCTATCCAGCGCCTCCCTCATCGGCAAATGAATATATCTATCAGCATATTACTTTTCCGGGAACAAAGCGCAACGGTCCGGATTTGTCTAGGGTAGGGATTAAGCGGCCGAGCAGGGATTGGCATCGCGGGCACTTTTGGTCTCCTAAAACTGCAAGCGTAGGTTCGATCATGCCTTCATTTAAGCATTTTTTTGATAATGATCCAAGCGGCATGAATCCCTCTGGCCACATCCCTAATTACAAATTTGAAGCTGTCTTTCAATATTTAATGACAAAAGGCACTAGAATTACCCCTCCCACACAAGCTTGGTGGCTTGGGAAAGATCCGATCGACACGAAAGCTATTATTGAAGGCAAAAAAGTTATCGAAAATTGAAGGGGTAATTATTCATGAACCGTAGCATTTTAGGTTTGACTGTTTTGGCAAATAATGAAACTGTCATAGATGGGGGTGTTTGCGGAAGTTTTGTTCATTATGCTTTTATTCTAGCATTTGTTGGATCTGCATTCTTGATCTTTTTGTATCTGTGGAAAAAAGGGAAGTTAGACATGGATGAGGAGCCTAAGATCAAAATGATGGAAGACAGCATGGAAGAAAAGCAAGACCCAAAGGAGAAGGATCATGAGTGAAGAAGGGAAAGATGATATTGAATATTATGGCGATGAGTATATTGCGAGTTATCATGGGACGGTGCCGAGTTGGTTGAAATTCAATTATATCTTTTGGCTAGCATGGGGAGTTGTGTGGTTAATGTTGTTTTGGAATGGGTCTTGGGGGTATTTAGATCGAGGGTATTGGCAGCAGCTGCAAAGGGCTGCAAATACGACATTTCCAATAATCAACCAAAATGAGATTCAACAGCCTTCATCTAAATAATCCTTGTTCCACGTTAGCAAATCATGTATATCAAAATTAAATTTTAAAATGAGGAGCAAAAATATGACTCAACCAAATGAGGATCCGAATAATAAACCAAATGAGGATCCGCATAATAAGAAGGAAGAGCCTTCTTTCAAAGATAAGATCAAAGAATCGCTGGACTCGTTTAAAAAAAATGACAAAATCGAAGGGGTGTATAATTACGCTAAACATAATACAAGAGATACCATTGCATATATTTTATTGTTAGCGGGCCTTTTATTAATGTTTTACGAGCCATGGTATGGAGGAATTTTAGTGGGATTGATTTTTGGTTTATATTTTTCGAAAGAATTAATGGATTTCATTAATAACATAGAACATTTTGTCCATGAGCAGGGATTTGTAAAAAGCCTTATTTTTGGAGGGTTGCTGCTTGGATTCTTAATTGCAGCTCCTTTCATTTACGTTGGCATTGCTTTTGCCTTAGGTTTGAGATATTTGTTAATCACACCTGAAAAGTAGATCAACTCGCATAATGGAATTGCAACAATGAGGCTTATCGGGATCAAAGGATTGATATCTCCCATCACCCATAAAAAAATAAAGTCATTTTGTAACATCGATTTTGGAACTATGAAGGCATGATATCCATAGAGAGCTAGGTTCAGGATTTGACTGATTCCATGGCAATTCAACATTTCACTAATCAAAGGATGTTTCTCATGGATATGATGAGCGACTGCAAATTCTGTCATCGCACAGAGGACCGGAGTGAATAATCCCGCGGAAGTAACAAATAATAATCTGTAATGCTCCCCTAAAAATTCTCCAAATTTAGTTAAACCATACGATATATTATATTCTGTTAACCCTTCATACCAACGCACGATGATATCAGGATCTGCTTTGAGGTAACATAGCAGAGCCGCTCCGGCATGGCCAAATTCATGAATATAATGGGATAACTTAAGTGTGGCTGTATTAACGATAGACAGACGGGCAAGGCTTCGCGAACCATTTTCTATGCGAGTGAAAAAATTAATAGGATTTTTCTCAGTTTCTTGGTTGGGATTTAGAGTCTGAGGAAAACAGGCTTTCCATAATTTGACAATTTGCATTGCTCCAACTGCCATAAGGGCTTTTTTGCAAAGGTCTGTCATCAAATGAGCGCTTATGGGCAGCATGAAATATCCGAAGGCAACGTTAAAAGCAATGTTGAGTGTAAGGGCTGCCGCTAGTTCGGTAATAGCAGAATGGGCAACAGATCGGATTTTTTCAATGGTTGTGTTTGATACATAGTTGGATGGATAAAGTGCATCCAAATGAGGAAAACAAGGAAAATGAGTTGAAATAGCATTCATAAGGATGAATTCTATCAAAATTCGTTAATAAAAGCACTAACTTAAACTTAAAGTTGCAATTTTGTTAATTATTTTTTGATTTCACTAAAGGGTGTGACGCCATGGCTTATGAGACCTCCATAATCACTTGTCCATGAGACAAGGGTTACAAGCACTACGCTTAGTCCCACGAAAACGATGGGGTAAATATTCCAATGTTTTAGGATGGAAACAAGTCGGAAGAGGCCATATATCAATGCCAAGGATGAAGTCGTAAAAGCAAAATACATATGTTTTTGTACGATAGGCAAGATAGGATCATCGACAGGAAAGCTTTCTGAAGCTATCCATCCGGTCGCTAATGTGGGAATGCACATCACAATTCCACCCAGCAACATCCAATTTGCAATCATGAATGCTTTAGTTTTGCCGATGCCGTACAATAGATCGCAGATTAAAGTTAGCGTAAATAACACAATGGGGAAATGCACAAGCAGTGGATGAAAAGTCCCTACGTAATTGTCCAAATCACCATGCAAAAGAATCATGCTAGCCATATTTCCCGTTATATCAAAACAGATTAAATTTTAGCGAGAAGTTCTAAAATTTGTTCTTTCTCTTTTTTAGAATCACTTTCTTCTTTTCTCTAAACCCCTAGATGCTTTAATTTTTCTCTGAGCCTAAAGAGGCGAAACTTCGAGGAATCATGGTGCATATTAAAATTTCTAAAGGCTTGGATATTCCTATTAAGGGCAGTCCTTCAAAAAATCTGGACCGGGAATTACCATCGTTAATTATCCCCCCGCAGATTGCGCTCGACGCATCTCCATTCGAGGATATCAAGTTACGGTTACTGGTTAAAGTCGGAGAAGTTGTCAAAATCGGCCAGCCGCTGTTAGAAGACAAATCGAGTCCGGGTCGGATGTTCGTTTCTCCTGCCGCTGGTATTGTTAAAGACATACGGAGAGGCCATAAGCGAGTGTTACAGGAAATTGTCATTGATGTGGCAAAACAAGAAGATTACTTGACTGGCCAGCCTATTTCTGTGGAACAGGCTTCGCGTGAAGAGATCTTAGAAAAGTTGAAGGCAGGAGGGCTTTTTGCCCATATTCGTTCCCGTCCGTTTAATTTGCTAGCAAATCCTGCCCTAAAACCCAAAAGCATCTTTGTAAAAGCCGTTGAATCGGCTCCTTTCGTGCCTCCCGCAGATCTCCAGGTGATGGGACATGAGAAAGAGTTTCAAGCAGGATTAACAGCCCTTTCAAAACTAACGGATGGTCCCGTCCACCTCGTCTATTCAAAAAATACGCCTGTCAATGCTTTTTCTGAAGCTCGCAATGTTCAAAAACACACTGTTGAAGGACCTCACCCCATTGCGAATCCTTCTTTGCATATACAAAAGATAGATCGCATTAAATCGCCTACAGATAATGTTTGGACCCTTAACGCACACGAAGTGGTATCTATCGGTCATTATTTGACGACAGGCCGTTATTTTATCGATCGGGTGATCAGCATTGCGGGACCTGGCGTGCTGCCGCAAGGCATTGGTTTTTTCAAAGCTAGGGCAGGCTACCCAATCGGTGCTTTAATTGCAGGCAGGATTCCCAAAGGTGTGTTTCGATTTGTTTCTGGCGATCCATTAATGGGGCATAAAGTGACTGTGGATAATTTTTTGAGGCTGCATGATTATGTATTTTGCGTCATCCCCGAAAATGCCGGCCGGGAGTTTCTGCATTTCTTCAGATTGGGTATGGATAAGTACTCCTATAGCGGGGCTTACATGAGCGGACATTTAAACAATCGGAATCGTGAATATGATTTTACGACAAATCAGCATGGGGAACACCGGGCGTTTATTGACAGCACTTTATATGACGATGTAATGCCTTTAGATGTCCCTACCATGCTTTTAGTGAAAGCTGTCATGGCTGAGGATTTTGAATTGGCAGATTCCTATGGCTTGCTTGAAGTGGATGCAGAAGATTTTGCATTGCCAACCTTTGTATGCCCTTCTAAAATGGAAATGACCGAAATCATGAAAAAAGGGATCAAGCAATACGCAAATGAAGTGATGCAGTAGCTAACACTAGGCAGCTAGATGTTGTATTTTTAAGGCCGTTTCAATAAGTTTGGCGGGTTTTTGTTTTTCATTGGGGCTGCTCAAGGAATTCATGAATGTAGTGGCTTCATCGTATTGTCTTCCCTGAAGATAATTTTTTACGATTTCGACGATGGCGTCTTCTTTAAAATCGGCTTGAGGTATAGAAAGAGCCACTTTTTTTGCATTGGCAAAATCAAATTGGCTGCAAAGGATATGGACGAGATTGCTTTGGGTGTAATTTTTGATATCAGGATCTTTGATGGTTTCCATCACTTCTATGGCTTTGTTTAGTAAGTGACCTTTAGCTATTGTCAAGGAGGCTTCTCTTAAGAGTTGATCGTGATTTTCCTGCTCTTTTGTTTCATCAGAAAATTGTATAGCCTCTTCGATTTTTCCGTTTTCGATCAATTTTTCGACAATTTTAATGGAAGCCTTGTATTTTTCTTGTTTTGATGGAATTAATTCCCAAAGCTTCTTCGCTTTGTCGATATCCTGTTGGATTAAAAATTCGTTGATCAGTAGTTCAAATGCTTTTGATCTATCGATTGGATTTCGAATCATTAAAGCAGTATCTACCGCCCTATCCATGAGGTGCATTTTGTGAATAAGCAAATCGATTAACAAATGAGAAGGGTGCTCAAAATGATCGATAAAGTTATGAAAAATCTTTAAAAATGCCTGGACATCCGATGGATTTAGATTTAATTGGTTAATAAGCTTGGGATCAGGAGTCCAAGATTCAATTAAATCTAAATTAAAGGAACTAAGATTTGCCAGTGTTTTTTGAAAGTTGGGATCGGATTTCAATGGATTAAAAATTTCAGGCAGACTAACCATAAGATCTTGATTGGCAACGGATTTGCTAATATTCAATAGCATCAGGATTAAAATGGTATTAAAAGGTAATGGAGATGGAGCATCCGAAGCATAAATTTCCATTAACTTCTTTCCAAAGCTTCCATCAACGATACAAAACGCGACTTCAAACAAATGCTTGACTGTTTCTGGATAGTTTTTTTCAACCGTTTGAATTTTATTTTTTGTGATTAATTCGAATAAAGGTTCGATTACCTTCATAATGTATTTAGTATCATCGACAGTTTTGATTGAAATTTTTTTTCCTTTTTCAATTAATCCTTTCATGGCTTATTGAACTCCTTGCTTTTTTGAATTGGTTGAGAGTATCCTGTTGAATTATTTAAGCGAGTTAATTCTTCAGCATGTTTTTTAAAGTATCGTTTTTTATCCTTGCGGCATCATTCTTTGTTGCAGTTTTAATGCCAAATCTCAAGCTGTGCGCGGAAGATCAAGGGGATTTATTAAATGATTTAATGATTGTCGAATATTGGAACCGCGTTCAAAATGACCGTTTGCCAGTCACTTTTAACCATCTTCTTTTGGGAGGGTATATCAACATGCCTTCTGCAAGAATGGGGGCTGACGGGGAAATTGGTTTAGGCTATTCGTATGTGCCTCCCTACATCAACTATAATTTGCGCTTACAGCTTTCCAGCCGGTTGGAAATTTCAGGAAACTACCGCATTTTTAAAGGGGTAAAAGATCCGATTCTTTCATCCATGGGGTTTGGCGATCTTTCAGATAAAGGCGCAAACGTTAAAGTTGCCCTCTTTCTCCCGGAAGATAGCGAATATCATTTACCTGGAATTTCTTTCGGCTATGAAGATTTTATTGGAACACAAAACTTTAAAGCCCAATATGTTGTCCTTACACAAGTTTTACCCAATTACAATATGGAGATTAGCTTAGGATACGGTAGACACCGCATCAAGGGTTTCTTTGGCGGGTTTAACTGGATACCTTTTCGCTGTTCTCCTTGGTATTATATGCGAGGATTAAGCCTCACTGCGGAATATGATGCAACCCGATATACAGATAAAAAAATAGAATTGCATCCTAAAGGCCGCGTAAAAAAATCCCCGGTCAATATCGGCTTAAAATATCGATTATGGGATCAAATGGATTTTTCCCTAAGTTACGTACGCGGGCATGCTCTGGCTTTTTCTGCTTCCTGTTATTACAATTTCGGCTGTATGGAGGGTTTCCTGCCAAAAATTGATAACGCCTTATTTTATGAAGCTCCTGCCAATACCGAGCCATTGGGCATCATGCGCCCGGAAGAAGTTTTGGTTCAGGATTTGGTCTATCCTTTTGAAGAGCAAGGGTTCGATATTCTGCGGATATGGGTTGCTTACGACGAAGAAGTGAATAAAATTTTGAGAATTCGCCTTGTGAATAATAACTATCGAGATGAATGCGAGGTCCGTGACCGATTAAACCATTTAATCATCAATTTAATTCCTGAAGACATAGATCAGGTTATCGTCACAATCGAATCCGAAGGCTTTCCAATCCAGGAATATGTATTTAGGATGGAATTCGTGCGTCTCTTTCAACAAGATGAAATCAGTCTTTATGAAATGAATTTAATGAATGTTTTAAGGGAAGCAACTTATCCTGACCGCTGCTCTTCGTCACTTTTATTTGCTCAAAAACGAGATTGGTGGAATCTGGAATTATATCCTAAAACCTTAACATGTTTTGGAAGTTCGCTTGGAAAATTTAAATATGCTCTTGGCCTGCACCTTGGGCTAAATGGATTTTTATTTGACGACCTGTACTATTCCGTGCTTTTTGGCTGGATTTTTGTCACCGATTTTCAACATATAAAAGGTGTTGACCGCTTAAATCCTTCCCAAATCATCAATGTAAGAAGTGACATTATAAGGTATTTCCAGCAAAGAGGAATTACTGTTGACGAAGCTTATCTTCAAAAAAATTGGAATATGGGATGTGGATGGTATTCACGTTTAACAGCGGGCCTTTTTGAAGAAGAATATGGGGGGGTCGCCGGAGAAATTTTGTATTATCCCGTCAAAAACTGCTGGGCAATAGGAATAGATGGCGCATTTTTGCGCAAACGGACTTACAAAGGAGTGGGTTTTACGAATAAAGTGCGCAAGTTCGATGGCTTTGTACCCACTTGGCGCAAGTTTTACGGCAAGCAGTATTTCTTAGATCTTTATTATAACTGGTATGCTTGTGAGTTGGATTTTAAAATCAAGATTGGAAAATTTCTAGCAAATGACTATGGAGCGCGTTTTGAGCTTTCTCGCTATTTCCCCAGTGGATTGCGCGTCACAGTTTGGTATACCCATACAAATGCCCATGATCGAATTAATGGACAAAATTATCATGACAAAGGGGTGGCTTTTTCCATGCCATTGGATATTTTTTATACCCATAGCGAACGATCGCGCTTTGGTTATGGGATGTCAGCTTGGCTGCGCGATGTCGGTGTAATCGCCTGCAACGGCGACGAGCTCTATAATCTGATCAGCGAGCAGCGAGAATAAGATTAATCTTCAATCATAAATTCTTTTATATTTCTTTAATTTATTTATAAATTTATATAAACTTAATAATATTTTAAATCTCGTGATTTATAATTAATTAAATTAATTTAAATAGAGGCATTAATTATGTTGGTTTCACGATCAGATATTACACACAAAACAATACATAATCCGGCGCATATTAATGAACCTAAAAAGAACTCAACTGAATCGCTTCGTTCTACTGTTGGTCCGCTATTTGAACAAGCTCACGATAAACATAAAATTGAAGATATTGCTGATAGTTGCATCATAGACCTTTCCGCAGATTTAGAAGAGTCCGGGCAAATAGTAAAACAAGCGATGGCAGTACAAAATGCAGCTCAGCAAAATGTGTTTAATTTTTCGAAGTTTGACCAAGAATTAGGCCTTCCCCAAATACGAAACGATTTCGAAGATCTTACATCCCTATTTGCAAACGATTATGAAGCTAATTCAAAAGTAAATGCCCCATGGTACAATAAGGCTGCACAGTGGTTTGTTAATAAGCTTACTGTAGAAGAGCGGACTTTCAATTCAGAAATAGAGCATAGAGTGAAAACCCATGCCAACCTTAATGCGGAATTTGCCCGAAAATTTGAAATCCTGCAAGATCGCTGGTCTACGTTTACTCAATTTATTGGCGGCCAAGAAGGAAAACTAAATTCCAATGAAATTTATCAAAAGCATGCAGAGTTAACTCAAGCTTATTACCATTTATATGGAAATTTTTTATCCGAACAAATCAAATTCTTACAATCCTATTCGGAAGTATTAAAATCAATTAGTCCCTTTGCTGATACATTTAACGAAGCTAGAATTTCAAGACTTCAAAAACAAATCGACGACGCTAAAGCACAACTTATGTTGAAGGGTAATGAGTTAAATACTCAATACAATGATTTCAAAAAACAACATCAGGAAAAAACTGAAAATGGGGGACAAAAAATTTATCAACAACTTTACGATCTTGTCGTGCTGTCTTCAAATTTTTCCAAAAATCCTAAAGAAGTTATTGAAAAGTTAATTTCTAACATCACAACGCTTAGTCGATATGCGAAAAGTCATCCCTCAAAGATTGCCAGAAGAGCTTTGAATAATCTCTCAATGGTTTATCATCAACTCAATGACAGCCCTACGAATTTTAAAATGCTTCGCTTGCAATTGGAAAAGAGTTTTGTCATCGATGCTTTTCTGCCAGAACATGTTTTATCAGAGAAGGAGGAGGCTAACCTCCCGGAAAATATTCAGCAAATCTGCAATACATTGGAAATTTTGCCCCGGTTAATTGCAACTTTTCAAGGGATGCGTGGAGGATCTTTCATGCCGCTTCAGCAGATGGGTCTTTTTGCAGATGCCCTTAATTTACCCCTTGCATGGGTTTTCCCCTTGGTAGATGTCGTTTTTGGAGGATATGTCGGGTATAAAGCTGCTGCATTGATTCAAGATGCTCCAGAAATGATGACTGAACAAGAAAAAACAAAGGTTGTTTCATTTTTCAAGATCTTAGAAAAAAAATTCGCAACAATGGAAGAGTTGCAGGAGGAGCAAAATATTGTTTCAGCCTACGCTTTTGTCAACTCTCTTGATAAAATGGAAACAATACGAACGGATATTTTTAAGAGGCTTTGCGAGAACTTCAAAGACTTTACTTTGAAAATGAAATATGCGGGTCGCAGAGAGCGCACGGTCCGCTTGATCGGGCAAGTTGCCGTCCCTGCTTTAATACTTACTGCAATGACTATTGGAGTGATTGCTGCCTCTGTAGCTATAACTCCGGTAGGAGTGGTCCTAGTAGCCACGATTATTGCGTCAATAGGTGCTATGGCCCAGGGAGCCTATACTGCTTACCAGACAACAACAACGTTAAGCCGTTGGATTGACGAACACTATGATGAAACTGTTGTAAAAGTGGAAAACCATAAAAAAGATGCTCAAAAGCAGCTTAATGACAAGCAAGCAAGCGGAAACTTAGAAAAGTTCCTTGACGATAACAAAACGACAATTAATAAAATGATCGCTGACACTCAAGAAAATTTTATCGCGCGTGTCAATCATGGTCGTTATGATAAATTCTTGCGATTCCACAAATTTAAAGACAAATTTGTGAATATCAATCCAGAGCAGAGACCTCAAGCATTCAATAATTTACTGGAATCATGCCGCCGGGAATTGATTAAAGAAGAAAAGGAGATAATTGCAATGCGCCTAAAAGGAGCAGCTTTCTTTAAGACTTGCGGTCTTTCAAAAGAAACTGTCGAAGTGTTTAAGAAAAACACAATTAATGCAAATGAGCATCTTGAGGAAATCAAGAAAATTATGAATCCTGAAAATAGTTGGATGTCGAAAGAAGTTGAGGAAATCGTCATACAAAATGGAATGGCTCAAACTAAAACTGAAGAAGCGGAATTGGTTAAGACTATTATGGAAGGCTTTGACGAATCTAAGATCCAGCAAAAGATAGCAGCAATACCAACCACATAACTTTCCTAACGCATTTCCCATTCCATAATTGTTAGCCTGAGTTTTGAATTTTAAAGATTCACGCGTCCTTGTTAACCCATGCAATGGGTTTTACCCATTGCATGGATGCAATTTTATTCCTCGCTTCGCGAGGAATAAAAAGAGACAATTTTCCATCAGACAAGCCTCCTCATTTTATTACTGCGGGATTCCAAAGGGTAAAAACCCTTTGGCGGGGTTTGGGGCAGAGCCCCAAAAAAGAATAAACAGGATATTCATGATATGTTATAACTCGATCTGTTGAGTTATAGAAGGAGAGTGCGACCTATGGATTACAAAATAAATATCGGCGATGCCATTCCGGATTTCAATGCAAAGGATGAAGAAGGATATGAATTGACAGCAGAGGATTTATTAGGCACCCCTGTGGTTTTATATTTTTATCCTAAAGATGATACACCTGGTTGTACGAAAGAGGCGTGTTCTTTTAGGGACAGCATGGAGAGATTAGATCAAGCGGATGTTCTTGTGATCGGGGTAAGCCCTGATAGTGCTGAATCCCATCAAAAATTTATCGAAAAACATCGTCTGAACTTTTCGTTGCTCTCCGATGAATCCCATGATTTAAGTAAAAGATTCGATGTTTTGAAAGAAACAGAAGCCAATGGCCAAACAAAGCTGAGCTATGAACGAACGACATTTTTGATAGACAGGGATGGGATTGTCAGGTGGCTCGAAAGGCCTGTCACTGTCGATGGCCATGTGGACAGGGTGCTTGCTGCCCTGAAATTAATCCAATGATACTATGATCAGTGTGACAATCCTTACAAAAAATAGTCAAAAATACATTCGGGAAGTATTGTCTGCTGTGGCCGTGTTTGACGAAGTAATTATTTACGATAATGGTTCGAGTGATGCGACCCTGGAAATCGCTCGATCATTTCCCAATGTAAAAATTATCCAAGGTGAATTTTTAGGTTTTGGTCCGACACATAATAAGGCTTCGAGTTTAGCAAAAAATGATTGGATTTTGTCTATCGACAGCGATGAAGTAGTCACACAAGAGATGGCTGAGGAAATTCTGTCAAAACAATTATCACCCGGCTATGTTTATTCAATTCCAAGGCAAAATTTTTACAACGATCAATGGATCAAATGGTGCGGATGGTATCCCGATAGGCAGTTAAGGCTATATAATCGCACCCGGACCCGCTTTACGGATGCCCAAGTTCATGAATCTATCATTGTCGGCCAACTAAAACATATTCCTTTAAAAAACCCTTTGCGTCATTATTCATATGATTCTCATTTTAGCTTTCTTGCCAAAATGCAGTCGTATTCCGATTTATTTGCAAAACAATATTGCGGCAAAAAGAAATCCTCGCCATGTAAAGCTGTTTTACACGGAATAGGGGCTTTTTTAAAAGCTTATATTCTTAAAAGAGGCTTTTTGGGTGGCTATGAAGGTTTTGCGATCTCTGTATACAATGGAAATACGGCTTTTTATAAGTATTTAAAATTGTATGAGGCCAATATGAAGTCAAAGCGATAGGATGAATTTGATGGATGATTTCCTTGAAGATTTTGACTCCGGCAAAATCCAATTTAGGGATAAGTGGCAATTTGAATTAAAATCCGATCTTTTTCCCTTGTCCTATCATCGAAACAATATCATCAATCAAGAGTTTTATTTTTTTTTACCAAATTCCCTTCAAATCAACGAAGATACCTATTCTAATGCGCAATTTTATCAAGACCAAACCAATCTGATCCGATTAAAGACGCCTCATTTCAACTTTAAAGAGTTGATCGATTTGGACAATGCCGAATCCCCTCTTGTCCGCATTAAGATGTTGTCGGATTATCAGCATACGAGTGTCATTGAAGCCGCCATCCTGGATGAAATTAAACTTCTCGGAAACATTTTTCATAGCGGCATAAGAGATCGAATCGCAGAATATATGTTGGCTTTGGATCGCCTTTCTACAACCGAAAGCGTGGATCAATTTAACTATGATCTCAATCTCTTTTGCGACCAAATCGAACGATTTTATGATCTATTCGTGACGGTTAGCAAAAAATGTTTAAGCCTGTGGAGTAGTTCTGAAATAGAATGGACTTTTGCTTATGTTGAAGAATACATCAGTCTGAATATCAATGATTATTTCATGAGATTTTTGTATAAACTTCGGCACAAGCACATCCTCGAGCTACAGGACTTAGATAGGCGGATATGTCAAATCATTATAAAACAAAAAAATGGACCACGGCAAAAATTTCAAGAAAATGGTGCTGTAGTGCAAGAGCCGCAACATGATGAATACGTCCTTTATCGCAAAGGATTATTAAATAAATTTATGATAGATCCTTTGTTGCTTAAAGTTAGCAGGACATCGTTTTCCAAAAGGTATCGAAACGTGATAGGGGCTATTCCTGCAGGAGTAGCGATGCTTGTTTATTTATTGATCATGGTGACTTGGCAAGGCCAAGGAAACTTTATATTGATTAATTCCCAGCCCTTAATTTTATTGACCGTCATTATTTACATCTTAAAAGACCGCATTAAAGATGAATTAAAGAATATCTCGCATCAAAAAGCAGCCAAATGGTTTTCAGATTACACGACGGAAATTATATCTCATGATAACGACAGTGTCTTGGGAATCTTGAAAGAGTCTGTTTCATTTATCGATGAAGATAAAATTCCTAAAGAAATTATTGACATTCGCAATCGTCAATTCCATAGCGTGCTTGAACTAATCAAACGTCCTGAGAAAATCATTTACTATAAAAAAGTTGTGAACATTCAAAAGAAGCCGAAAACGATGGAATCTCGGTTTTATGGCCTTAACATTATTTTCAGGTTGGATATTCATCATTTCTTGGTCAAAGCAGAGGATCCTGTACACACCTATTTGACGCTAGATCCCGCCACTTTAAAACTACGTAAAACCGAGCTGCCTCGTGTTTATCATATTAACATCATTTTGAAGAGCACGACAGTCCTTCCGGACGGGAAAGATAAAGTGGTTTGGGATAAATATCGTTTAGTTGTCGATAAATTAGGCATCAAACGCATTGAAGAAGTGTAAAATTATCCACGCAAATAACCCACAGCATCTAAAGTCAGAGTTGTGCCAAAAAGAGCGGCCACTCCCATTGCAATCACGGATGTGGTTATCAAAGGAGTGACAAGAGGCATCCATAGAGGGGAAGAAACAGCCAAGAGGGTGGAAGCTGCTACTTGACCTAACTTTAGGGCCGTTTCTGTTGTACTTGGAGCTTGTTCCGCATATTGATATAAGTTTTTAGCAGTCGCAGCTTGTGCAAGATTTGAGGCAACAATTCCTGAACCTGGGACAAAGACATCCAAAAGAGGGCCCAATTTGTTTATTTGATCGAAAGCATATTGATTTTTCAAATAGGAGGCTTCAGTTAGATTTTTTTGTGCACTTTCATTGATTTTGTCGACAGCGGAACTATAAGAGGCTTCTAGTTTACCCTCTTTAATGGCTTGTTTCATTGACTTGGCTATGTTAATTCGATTTCGTTCTTTTCTTTTGCTAAATTGAGCTGTTTCAGCATCCTGCATGCCGGGAATTTTGTCTGAGAAAGGAACAAATGAGTTAACTCCCATTTTAATTAAATTTAATGTATAAGGCATTTCTTTACTCCATTTTATAATCACTAATTATAAAACGGTAATGTTAGATTGCGATTAAGTAGATATTAATTTTTGTTAAATCTTGTTATTTTTATAATATTAGCTTTTATTAAGCTTTTATAAAATTATTAGTTAATACTAATTTTAGATAAGAAATTTATTCGGCGAAGTTAAGCTCATTGGAGAGGCAGTATTATTAGGGCAAGTCATTCAGGATAAATAAATACCTGATGAGGACTAAATCTGTGGAAAGATAATTTAATTTTCAGGAAGTAATTATTGCGTGCAAGCGAGCTCTGGTAGGGACGATAGAGACTTAAGGTCCCTTAAGTCTCTATTGTCCCTACCAGAGCTTGCCCCTCAAACTTGTACAAAGTCGAGATTAAGCGAAGATAACTGCTTAACGAACTCCAAAAATCAAATTTTCCCTCCATCGATTGACAGCTCAGTTCCATTAATATGGAGTGCATCATCGGATGCTAAAAATGCAATTGCTGCTGCCACGCTATCGGGAGAAGCCTCTGTTGCATTTTCAAAAGGCATAAGCGTTTTTAAAAGTATTGGATCTGCTCCTGGAGGAATAGAAAAGGATCGTCCCAAAGGAGTATCAACGCTTCCGGGCAAAACACAGTTCGCACGAAGGCCTTGTTTACAATATTCAATAAATAGAGAACGGGTAAATGATCTAATTGCTCCTTTTGACGCAGAATAAGCACTCATCCAGGGATGTCGATAATAGGCTGCAATGGATGAGGTGTTGACAAGACAGCTGTGGCTATTTTTTAGTAGATGTTTCAAAGCATGTCGGTTGACATTAAATGTTCCCGTTAAGTTAATGCTTAAAACTTCATTCCATTGCTCGAGCGTCATCTCATGCGTGTTATAACAGCGTAAGATGCCTGCATTGTGGCTAAGAGCCTGTATTCCCCCCAGTTTTTCACTGGATTTTTCAATTGCTTCCTGGACATTTTCAAAATTCGCGACATCACATTTTTGAAATACCACTTTGCCTTTAAACTTGCTCTGCAAATCTTTGGCTACTTCCTTTAGTTTCTCATCATTTATATCTAGCAAGGCAAGGTTGCCCCCCTCACTTGCAATACGCACGGCTGCTGCGCGGCCAATCCCGGAAGAGGCTCCTGTAATTAAGACATTTCTATTTTCAAATCGTTTCATTTCAGCCTCCTATGTTTATAAAATACAGTAAGCACTTTTTGATTTAGCGTCAACCTGTTAGCAGCGTAAGTTTCAAGTCGGGAGCTTAGCCGTTTTGTGATACGTTTTGAAAAATTGTGCGATGGCCAGAAGGAAAAGCTACTTTTTTCAAATCATGGATACTCATCCATTTAAACTCTTTGATAGGAGAAGCATTGTTACATATTAAATGGAACGGAAATAATCGGACATTATAACGAGTGAACGAATGCGATATTTCTGGAAAAGTCTTAAATACAGAAGCTTTAAGTTGGAAGCGATGCTCGACATTAGTTAACAAGTCTACCGCTTGGATTCCTTCTTTAGTGATTTCGAAATAGGGGAATTCGTGTAATCCAGACATGATTTCTCCTTGATTTACTTTGCGGACTAAAAGGCTGCCTTGGAATTCCAGTACTGCAACGGCGCGATAGAGATTTTTCATTTCTGTTTTAGAGGATTTATAAGGAAGCTGCTCGGCTACTCCGTGGATAAAACTTTTGCATGTTTTCTTCAAAGGACAGGATTTGCAATTTGGCTTGCGTTGGCAAACGGTTGCTCCAAGTTCGATGAGAGCCTCTGCTGCCACCCAAGGTTCCATTTCAGGCAGGAGCTGCGCTGCAATTTCCCTTATCTGATGCAGTGTTTTTGTTTTAGAGATGTCGTCTTCAATCATAAAATAACGGGAAAGAACACGTATCACGTTTCCATCGACAGCAGGAAAGCGTTGATGAAATGCAAAGCTAAGGATAGCGCCTTTGGTATATTCTCCAATGCCTTTAATTTTATCTAATGAGTCAGCGTCTTCGGGAAGTTTACCGTCAAAATGGTCGATTATATACTTAGCCCCTTCATGGAGATGGCGCGCTCGGGAATAATAACCAAGCCCTTCCCATAATTTAATGACATCTTCCAAAGAAGCGGCAGCCAAAGCCTGGATGGTAGGAAAGCGGTCCATCCATCGTTCATAGTAAGGAATGACCACAGCAACTTGTGTTTGCTGCAGCATCACTTCAGAAATCCAGACAGAATAAGGCGTAGGATTATTTCGCCAAGGGAGTTCCCTGCTTTCACTTTGGAACCATTTAATCAGGTTTGGGAGGTCTATCATGGTGCAAAATAATAACCCATCATCGGATAATAGTAAACCTATCATCTATTGATTTTATATTCACAATTTTGTAAACGTATAGGTATAAATAAGAGGTGTTTATGAACGTAACCGATAGGATTTCTCGTTTTCATGAAAGGATGAAATTGCTGAATGAACAATATGAAAAACTTCGATCTAACAAGAAACTTTGGGCTGAAGAATTAAAAGAGAGGAAAGAACTAGAAGGAACATTAACTGATGGACTCGAAGGTTATTATCCTGATCTTTAGTTACTTAATTATTGTTTGCTCTGTGATTTACCTTTGCGCCTCTGTGCCTTTGCGCCTTTGCGTTGAATCTCACGTTACCACAAAGTTGTGAGGCGAAATGAGATTCAACGCAAAGGCGCAAAGGCACAGAGGCGCAAAGGCAGAATACGAGGATTGACAGAAAGGATGCAAAGGCAGACTATTAAATTAAAAGGAGACATGATTAGAAAGGTTGGGTACTCAATTAAATTATAAGCATATCTAATACCCAGCCTGAAGCAGCAAGGCCAGAAAAGGAGGCTGCTATGCAATCAATACAGGAAAATATTATCGTAGATTTAATTCTTCAAAATACAAAAAAAATTCATTTGATTGAAGGTTTAGGGGGATTTGAAAAAATCAAAGATTTTGCTCTTTCCATCAATCCGGTGGAAGCTCCCTTAATATGGTTGGTCGCTCAAGATAATCAGAATGTATCATTTTTAACAGTCGATCCGTTTTTAATCTTCAGCCAATATCAACCTGAATTTGGAGAGAAAGATCTAGATATTTTAAACATTCAAAGTGCAGAAGACATGTTAGTCCTTTGCATGGCAAACATCGTTAAAAAACCTACTATTGGATTGACAATTAATTTGAAGGCTCCACTTGTCATTAACTGGGTCACTGGTGTAGGCAAACAATTTATCATAGTAAATAATCATGAATATTCCATGGAACACAGGTTGCTTCCTAAAAAAATGTCAGAAGCTGCCTAAAGAAATGTTCTGGGCAATTCTCAAAAGTTGCGGCGCATAAGCGCCATGGCTTTTGAGAATTTTCGAAAAAAAGTGATTATTCGTCGCTTTGCTTATTAGGAGTAACATCTTCAAGAGTGACACCACGACGAGAAAGAAATTCCCGTCCTACGTTTTGCTTGTTACGCCCTTTCTTAGCTAATTCTGCCAGCATGGCACTTTTGTCTACACCAGCAGCAGGTTTTTTTGTTGCAGTGTTTGTTTTAGTTGAATTGTCGGCGGGCTTTTGAAGTTTTTCTAAATCAGCTTCATGTTTCTTGATAGTTGCTTTCATATCATCAATTTCAGGTCCTAACTTATTCCGTACAATGTAATCTAGTTCATCAATTGTTTTCCCCAATTGACTATATTCTTCTTGTGGTTTTTCTAGATCTCCGAAAGCTTGATTATAACGACTTTTTTCTAATGTTTCCTTTGCTTTTTTGATATTGACTTTTTGATTTTCAATTTGTTTTTGAAGATCTGGTAAGACTGAATTTAAATCATCTTTTAATTTTTTCTTCTCTTCATCATTTTGAAAATCATTTTCATTAAATGTCACTATTTCCGTTTTGCCGACGGCATCTTTCAATTGTGCAAGACAAGTATCTATATCCTTTTTTGCTTGCAAATCTTTTTCGAAGTCAGCCTCTTGTTCCTTTAGTAATCGCATTGAAGCTTGATAGGTACGAATCGCTGTCACAAGTGATCTATCATAACCTGATTGTTTCTCTTTAAGATTTTTATGTTGGCCAAGCGCTGATCTGCTTTTTTCAACCAAGTCTGTTAATCGAATTTTAGCTTCATTCAATTTTGTAGTTAAATCATCGATTTGTTTTTTCTTTCGATCTTCAGCTGCTATTTGCTTGATGCCTCCTGTTGTCGTAGCTGGAGGAGCACCTTTTAAACCATTTGGTGCTGGAGGTGGTGGTGGAGGAGGAACTTTTAAGCTGTTTTGCGGTGGTGGGGGAGGCACAAATGATGGATTGGCCGCAGCAGGGTAAGAAGAGTTGATGGTTTTAATATGTGGGCTGGTTTGATTTTCTTTTGACTTTTCGGCTTGTGATTCTTCATCTGAAGGAAGTTTTTGCGGGGTTGAATCAGATGTGATCAAATCATCATTTTTTATGTCAGGAATAGGTTTAAGTCTCTCTATTTGATCTCTTGTCTTATCAAAAGATTCTTTTACCGCTTTAAAATGCCTTTGCAGTTTATCGGACTCTGTATAACGACACTGGACCATAGAAAGAGCAGTAACGGCTTTTCCAAAGGTCAATACCATTCCGTCCACAAAAGGATCATCTGAGAATCCTATATCACTCAAACAACTCGTCTTAAAGCTGATAGCTGAAAGAATCTTTGATATTTTTTCTAATGATGTATCTATTATTTTTATTTCGTATCCACTTCCTTTAAAAAAATTAACAAGATCATCAAATGAACTCTCTGGCTTGAAATTTATTGTAGAAGTATCAAAATAAATTAAAGGTTTTTTTCCTTTCTCATAAGGTATTTCTTTGAAAACTTCGAGACTTTTCAAAGGCTTTGTCAAAGCTAACAAATCAGAAACCAATTCTTCTTGGCTAGCCATAGCATCGAGTTTTAGAAGTGCAGAATATGTTTTAGGGGATAAGGGGGTTTTTTTGAGTGAAACTAAGGTTTTAGAAGAGATAGAGGGGATAGAAATTTTATCAATTTTCTTTCCATTTTCCTTTACTTTTGAAGCTGTAGTGACAACAGAACTTTTGCCGATGACTTTAACAGAAGAAGGTTGTTGAAGCTTGCCGATTTGGATGTTAAGCGATGTAATTGTTTGCTCTAATTTATTCTTTTCCTCTTTCAAATTTTCGTTCGCAAGATGTAGCTGCGCTAGTTCTTCTGTCAAGGCTTTACGATTATTTTCCATTTCAACTAATTGACTTGTGTGTTTTTGTTCTATGGCTTTACTTGAAGACCGAACAGCTTCCAATTGCTGATTTAAATTCTGAATTTGATTTGTTCCTTCAGAGAGTTTGATTTTAATGGCATCTAGACTTTCTTGAGCTGAACCTTTTGCATTCTGAGCTAGTTTTAAACTAGTTTGCAGTTGGCCTATTTCCTTATCTTTTGCGAGAACAATCTGAGCTAGTTTTAAATCTGCTTGCAGTTGGACCATTTCCTTCTCTTTTGCAAAAGAAATCTTATTGTTTTTAGCATTCCGATCGATATCCTTTTTTGTAGAGAGATTTTGAATAAGGTGTCTTTGAATCAATATAGAAACTGTAAAAGCAGTTAAGGTAGCTACTTGAAGGACAATCACGGCAGCTAAAGCGGTTCCAATGAGCAAAGCACCCACTGCTGAAGCGGCTAAAAGAGGACCGCTGACTTGTGCTACTTTGAGTGCCGTTTGAATTGTTGACGGATCATTTTTACATGTGAACTGTAATAGTGACTTCATTACATCATCTAAACGATTATGATATCTAGAAACTTGCATTGTATCCCCTTGGTTATTATTAAATTTTTTATTGATTAAAATTTTAGGTTAAAAGAAAAAGTATATTAATCTTAGATTAATTGCAAATATTAATTGTATAAAACCATTCACAATTTGTGTATTTGTTTGATGAGATTAGGAATGTGCTGCATGAGTTCCACTGCCCGATTGTCCCAGGTGTGCGACGACATCACTTTTTTACGTCCTTTTTCTACAAGGGCGGATCGTTTGTCCTCATTCGACAAATACTCCAAGAGTTTCGAATTCAATTGTGTGAGGTTTTGATGCCTATAATAAAGAATATCTTCCTCTTCTTGAAACTGTTGGCTAAGAAAGAGGCTTTCACTTGTGATGACTAAAGATCCACAGGCTATGCCTGAAAAAAGACGTTCATGTGCGCCGTCTCTATTTTTTAGGGAAGGGTTTAATAAGATTTTAGACTGCTTCATCACATCCAGGGCAGAAGCATAAGTCACCCCTCCATGTACATGAATATTTGGATGTTTTTTTCCAAAGTAAGTCTTCCAGCTAAGCAAGTCTACCGTTGTCCCAAAAATATGCAAGGGAACATCTGTGACGGATTCAGCAAGTAGAATCCGATCTTTTCCTTTGATATATAATTCCAACTGCCGGAGGATATCGATCCTTGAGATGTCATCGAATTTACCTTTCGGAGACTTTTTTATTAGTTTTTCAAAAAAAGAATTAAAAGCTTGGATAAAAGAAATTGGACATGAAAAAGCCATTTCAGCCGTCTCTTCCATGACCTTGCAAACTTCGGTTGGAAAGAGGAGGGGCCAAACGAGCTTGCATTTTCTATAATCAATAAACGTAGCGAGCATAACCACATCAAAGACTCGCTCTTTAAATGGGCTTGCACTTAATTCAGGCTCGACGGCATGGGGCATAAAAAAACTGCGGTGAAAGCCTAACGATTCCAGATAGGTACAACAATAGCGATCATCGCAGGTAATGATCATGTAAGGGCTTTTTATCAAGTTAATGAATCGATAGGGTGGATCGACAAGCAAAGAAACATGAGGGACTTTGATGATGTCGCTAACAAATTGATTCTGATCATTCAGCAAGGCACCATTAAACCCAATCGTGAAGTCCGGAGGATCTTCTGTAGGGCATTTGACCCGATCATCTCCACTGAGAAGTCTGCAAGAATGACCGGCACGTTTAAAGGCTTCATATATTTTTTCTATAAAATGGTGCAAAACGGAATATTGGCTATACCTAGGCATCAAAAAATCTGCTTTCAATTTGCACCTAATATGTAGCAACCGCCTTGAACTTGTTGATGATGGGAGTGAGCTCTTTCAATAAAACAGCAACCCTGTGATCCCATGTATGATGATGGAGGACTTGTTCACGACCTGCTGCAGCTATTTCTTTTCTCTTGGTTTCATCCGACAGCAATTGATTGACCGTTTGATTGACGTCATCCCAATGTCGATAACGATAATAGGCAATATTGACTCCATCCGTAAAAAATTCTTTCATATAAGTATTTTCTGCTGTGATGACAACCGCTCCTGCATTTAAACCCGTCAAAATGCGTTCATGGGTGCCGTTTTTGATCCAAGCACAGCTATTTAAGACGATTTTACTTTGGTGCATTAATTCGATGGCTTGATCGTAAGGCACTCCATCATGTATCACAATATTGGGATGTTGGTCTTTGAGCAGCTTTTTCCAGCCTGCAGTTGAACTTGAAGAGCCAAAGATATGGACTTTGGCATCTTTAATCGCTTTAACTAACTCTAAGCGGTCCCTGCCGCGAATATATGTTTCTAACTCATCTAAGATGTCAATGAATTCGATTTTAGCAGGATCAAGGGGAGCCCCTTCAGAAACATATTTGTCCAACATGATAACAAAGGCTTGGACATAAGGGGTTTTCTGATCAGATAATGCCAATTCAGCAGCATCCTCAATGACCTTGCAAAGCGGCTTAGGGAATTTTTTTCGCCATCGGTCTCTGACCTCATCGGAATCTATAGCAGACGATAACATAATGACATCATAGGGGCGTGAATCACTTTCAGATTTAATATTTAGATGCTTTTCTACTCCATGCGGCATGAAGAGGATATGTTGGGCATGGATGCCGCGGAAGAAATCGCATGCATTGCGGTCAACAGAGGTAATGATCGTATAAGGGCTGTTAGCTAGTGAAAAGAAGCCGTTTGGGGAATCAACAGTGCAAGCGACATGCGGGATTTTAACCAAATCACAAAAAAACCTTCCCTCATTATCGGGTAGAAGGCCGTTAAAGGAGAGTGTGCAATCTGGGACTTCTTTGAATAACTCGGAAAGAAAGGGTTTTGGATTGTTTTTTTGAGCTTCCAAAATCCGGCTGCGGACCCCAGATCTTAGCAGCGCTTCATGCATTTTTAAGGTAAAATGATGTAGGACGCCGTATTGGCTTATATTTGGGGGCATAAACAGGTCGATGTGTTTGATCATATATCTCCTTGTTACCTCATTGGGATCCACTTTTTGCGAGAGCCAAGTGTTTTTGCTTTGCGGGTTGACGGTCTACTTTGAATTTTTTCTTCCACGGGTTTTTCTACGGGTTTTTCTGCTGGTTTTCCTATGATTCCGTATAATTTATCCCCCAGCAACTTTTTAGCTAGTTGGATATCATCCCATTCTTTTGGTGAAAAATTGGATGGATCTTCCAGTATTTTTCTTAAACGATCAGCCCCGGGACCGGTTTTTTTTTTGAGACTTTCTATTTTATCGTTAAGATCCTCTTTCATGTATGTGATTTTTTTCATCATTTCTTCTATTTCAGGATCTCTATAATTTTTTTGGACGTGTTTAGACTGAAGCTTAGAAGCTTTTAAGTCTTTCTTTTTATGACCGAGATGATTTGCAGCGGTTTCGAAAATGTTTTTTTTTTCAGCCATTGTCCCTCAACATCTTTAGAAAGATGCATTTTAAATACCAAAGCTATCGATATAATTTTAGCATGTATTTTTATATTTTACAATACGGAGTAAAATTGGCACTTCCTTAGCAAACTTGTAATTGTATTTAATAATAAACAAGGTTATAGTATCTTCGGAGATCCAACCAAACATAAGGAAATGAAGTGATGGGCTATCTTGAAGATTTTCAAGTTCAAATCAATAATCGCGATTTCTCCAAATTTTGGCAGCTCTGGGAGGAATATTGCACAAACGATGTTGTTGACTCGGAAGAATTTATTCAAATCCTCAAAGCTATTAAATCTTCTGAATTCGCTAAAACATTTGGTCAATATGTTGAAACAGCGTTGCCATTCTGGGAGTGCATCAAAGAAAAAACACCCTCTTACGAGGTCTTAAAATTACTAATCGATTTACAAACGACGAATAGTCCAAAATTAGCCGATATAACTTTTAACGCTCTTTCAGAACGGTATATGAACCAGCCGCTCTATAACGAAAGAATGCGCATGGTAGGCCTTCGAACGAGAGAAAATTTCCAGGGTGCTATAGCAAATTATGATCTGCTATCCCACATGGAAAAAGGAAAGTATGTCTACCATACCGGGGGATGGGGCGCAGGCGAAATTGTCGATATTTCAACGGTCAGGGAACAATTGACTGTTGAATTCGAATTTCTTTCCGGCCGTAAATATTTTACTTTCGGCAATGCTTTCAAAGCGTTGATCCCGCTTGCGGATGACAATTTTTATGCCCGCCGTTTTGCAGATCCGGATCGTTTGGAGCAAGAAGCGAGGACTAATCCCGTAGAAATCGTCAAGCTTTTATTGCGGGACCTCGGATCAAAAACTGCAGCTGAAATCAAAGATGAGCTATGCGATTTAGTGATTCCGGAAAAGGATTGGACCAAATGGTGGCAAGCCACCAGGGCGAAGATAAAAAAAGACACGATGGTAGACACCCCGGAAACAATAAAAGAGCCTTTCCGTCTGCATAAATTAGAAGTCACACACGAACAGCGTTTGCAAAAAGCGATCGCAAAAGAAACCGGCGTTGATGAACTTCTCCAGTCCACGTATAGTTTTGTTAGAGATAATCCTGCCATGCTTAAAAAGAAAGAACTCAAGGATTCCATTCAAGAAAAACTACTTGAAGCACTCTCAAGTCCAGAGATTTCAAAAGCCCAGGAATTGCAAATTCAGATTTTCCTTGAAAATCAGTTTGGGCATCAAGTTGAAGGCAAGGCTCTCGAAAAAGTCATCAAGGAGCTAGATAATATTGATTCCTTATTGGAAAATGTTGAGATCATTGCTTTTAAGAAAAGAATATTAACGCTCATTCGCGAGTACAGAAGCGATTGGGCAAACATATTTTTAGCCCTTATTTTTACCAATCAACAAAGCACACTGCGCGATTACATCCTTAAAGAACTAAATCAAGGAGAAACTCAACAATTAATAAAGAGTAAATTGCTCTACTTGTCCAGCCATCCCTTGGAAGCTCCGGAATTTTTAGTGTGGTATTTCCAAAAAATTATCAACAAAGATCCTGAAGACTTACCATTTAGTGATAAGGAAGGACAGTGCTTATTTTTTGAGGCTTTGCTTATTCTTTTCAGTTCATTGGACTCAAGAACTGAATACCGGGATTTATCAAAAAAGATCTACACCATTCTTTCAAGCAAGCGATATGCGGTTGTGAGGCAAATCATCGAAGGGACTAGCCTGGAATTCATTAAAGAATTTCTTCTTTTGGTATCTAAATGCCAAGGGTTAAACGACCATGATATTAAAATTTTGAGGTCTTTAGCTGAAGTTGTCCATCCCTCTTTAAGTCCATCCAAATCTGCCAAAAATGCCGCTAGTTTAGACGGACATGTCATATGGACGACCGAAGCAGGTTATAATAAGACAAAAGAACGCATTCAACACATCAATCATGTGGAAATTGTTGAAACTGCCCGCGAAATTGAGGCAGCAAGAGCCTTAGGGGATTTAAGAGAAAATTCAGAGTTTAAGTTTGCATTGGAAAAAAGAGCCCGCTTAAATTCACAGCTCCGCCATCTCTCGGAAGAATTGAGTCGCGCTCGAATTATTACTCCTGATGATATACTGACGACTGAAGTAGGAATTGGGAGCCGAGTGACCATTCAAGATTCCCAAGGCAATCAAACTGTCTATACAATCCTTGGCCCTTGGGATGCGGATATTGATCAAGGCATTCTTTCAGCACAATCTAAAATTGCTCAAGCCATGACAGGAAGTAAGAAAGGGGACAAGTTCAAATTTCGGGATGATGAATATATAATTATTGAAGTTTCAAGCTATTTGGATAAATGAAGACTATGGAAATAGTGATCGCTAGCAAAAACCTGCATAAAATGCGGGAATTTCGGGATATGTTGAAATCATTCAAGCATATCGACGTGCTATCGATCCTGAATTTTCCTCACTATGAACTGCCCGGTGAAACAGGGAACACATTCAAAGATAATGCTATTTTAAAAGCGACCCATGCTGCAGCCAGCCTAAATAAAATTGTGCTGGCGGATGATTCCGGATTAATTGTTCCTTCACTTGAAGGAGCACCCGGGATCAATTCAAGGCGTTATGCAGGTGATGATGCCACAGATGCTGAGAATAGGAATAAATTGCTGAAGGAGCTTCAAGGCAAAAACGAACATGAGCGTTCCGCCTATTTTGAGTGCTGTTTAGCTTTAGCAAGCCCTGATAAGCTTATCAAATGCGTGTCGGGAACTTGCGAGGGAATGATTTTAAAAGAAGAACGGGGACGCAATGGATTTGGCTATGATTCATTATTTGTCAAAAGTGATTATGATAAATCATTTGCTGAGCTTGAAGAAGCGACCAAAAATCGGATATCCCATCGTCGGAAGGCTTTTGAAAAATTAACAGCTACCCTCGAGATGATGGCAGCCACATAATTTATGCATTATTACATCGATGGCTATAACTTGATGTTTCGAATCTTGCAAGCCACCGAGAACTTCCAATCCCAACGGGAACGGATTATTAGCGATCTGAGTGCAAAAATCCAGATTCTCGACCTTGATGTTACTTTAGTCTTTGATGCCAAGTATCAAAGGGGAGGCCTTTCCCGGTCGCATAAACATCCCGTCGAAATCTTCTTTACAGCTGAAGGTGAAACGGCTGATGAGTTTATCTTAAATGAAATAAAATCTGAAAGGAAACCGAGTGGACACACAGTTGTAACATCAGATAAGATGCTGGCTTATCTAGCAAGGCTCCATCATTCTCATGCTGAAACGGTAGAACACTTTATTTCTTGGTTAAACAGGCGCTATAAAAATAAACTTCTCCGTCCCGAGAAAGAAATTAAAACGACTACCAAAGAAAACAAATTAACGGCACATGAACCTGCGAAGACCTTAAAAAAACCTCCTTTGGCCTCTTCTCCCGTGGAATGTTTTGATTTTTATTTGAGTAACTTTGAAAAGCGATTGAAAGAGCAAGTAATAGAAGATCGTTTTAATATTGTTCAGGAGATCCCCAAGAAAAAAAAACTTAAATCTCATCAACCTGAAGAGGATGACTACCTTTCTGATATGCAACGCTGGCTAAAAGCGTTCGAAAATAATCTGCAAGATTAATTGGGGCTCTGCCCCAAACCCCGCCAAAGGGTTTTTACCCTTTGGAATCCCGCTGCAATAAAATGAGGAGGCTTGCTTGATGGAACTTTTCATTCCATCGGCTTTCATGATTTCTTACTTTTATAAGCTTGGTTGGGATGATTTAGATCGTTGAAAGCGTGCTCAAGCTCTTGATTCTTGACCATATCATTAAGATAGTTTTCACGAATATACTTAGGATGCCTATCTAAAATAGTTGCGATCTCGCTTAATTTTAGTGGTCGTAAATCGCATAATTCCTTAATCAGATTCTTAATTTCTTGAGGCGAAGTTCTCTTTTTGAGATTTTTAACTTTATTCTTTAACTCTTCTGTTAACTCCTCGGACAACATAGATGGCGTCTCATTTAATGAGCTTATATGGGGAGTTAACTCCCCATTTAATGAGCTTATATGGGGAGTTAATGCCCCATTTAATGAGCTTATATGGGGAGTTAATGCCTTTATACCCCCAGTCATCAGCTTTGAAGTTGGCACATAATAAGTCGCATTTCCTCTTCCTCTTTGCTCTAAAAGTTCAAGATCTCGGAGACGTCGCAAATGGGAACTAGCCGTTAAGGTGTCCACTCCATTAATTGTTCGATATTCGGCATTTGAGATAGATCCTTTTTCGCGAATAATAATGAGTGTTCGAGCCTCTTCATCATTTAAATGATGGTCTTTAAAGGATTGAAGCCATTGAATATCTCTACTATCAAACAGATGATGAGGAAGTAGCGTAAGCACAAACAAATTACTAGCCCGATCTGACTCAATTAAAGGAACTGATAAATTGGCTTTTTTCATTTCTTCCCGCATCGTGCTAATTCCTGTTCCTTTTGCCTCGGCATAATGGATGTCTTGAAAAACTTGGGCTAAGATTCGAGGAAGTGTTAGCAAATTTAAATGTTAGAAATAATATAGATAAATCCGTTTCCATAGAAGAAGTTAATACCCTTTTTGCTAAGCTCAATAAAGAACTTTCGGAACATTGCAATCTTTTAATTAAGGATCTAAAAACAAATTTTCAAGACCTACTTCCTGAAAGCTTTAAAGAGGTGAACGCATGAAGACAAAAACAGCTGATAAAGAATCTTTTGTCAGCAGACCGAGCAAAGTGACTCGCAAAGCTCAAAAAGAAAAAAAATTGCCTTAAGATAAAGATTTTTATAAATGGACAAAGCAACAGGTTCTCCATTTAGAAAAAAGGGATTTTGAAAAGTTGGATATTGTCAATTTAATAGAGGAGATCGAATCTTTGGGCCGGTCTAGAGGAAACATTTCCGGAAGAATGCCCATGGACTTGAGGAGCTTTTTCCTTATATTCAAAGAAAAAAGAAAAAATAGTTATGGTCTCTTACAAACACACCCTTCGGGCCGGGTGCATAGGCGTCATGCTATCAAAAATATGTTAACATCGCATAGCCATGTACATCAATTTTTAACAGGATATGCATGATCGTCGCTAACGCTCCGGCAGGATAGAAAGGATAGAATTTTTATCCTTCCTATCCTGCCGGAGCGTTAGCGACGATCATGCATATCTTGTTAATATACTGAATATCAGAGAACTAAAAAATCAATCAACGCCTCACTTTTAATTGAACCCGAAATAAAATCTACGCTTGATCCAAAATCGACGACACCTTAAACTAGTTCTTAACCTAATATGAATGGATTCAAGGTTTTAGACTTATTTGGGGCGTTAGCTCAGTTGGTAGAGCGCAACAATGGCATTGTTGAGGTCAACGGTTCGATCCCGTTACGCTCCATTCCCCTATCCATGAGGTGAACATGCCGTTCTTTGATACGATTGAATTGCTTCCGGATGACCCGATCCTAGGGCTTTCGGCCATATTTAAAGCAGATCCTCATAAGGAAAAAGTCAATCTCGGCATCGGCGTTTACCAGGACTCAGAGGGCAAGCCTTATGTCTTGAATTCTGTCAAAGAAGCCGAAGCACTCATCCAAAAGAAACTTCTATCGAAAGAGTACCTCCCCATCGAAGGGGATCCAGAGTACCTTGAAGAGGGTCTCAAGTTGGTCTATGGAAGCCATTCCAAGCTTCTTCACGCTGGAGAAATCGCTGCAGCGCAATCGATAGGAGGAAGCAGTGCCCTGCGCATCGGCGGTGATTTTTTAGCTCAAGAGCTCAGCAGGATTATTTTTCTATCGGATCCTTCCTGGAGCAACCACAAGGGTATTTTCAGCCGTGCCGGCATGAAAATAGAATATTACAAATACTATGACGAAACCCAACATCGCATTGATTTTGCAGGCCTGTGCGCCTCAATTAAATTAATGCCCCCGGCTAGTGTTATTTTACTTCAGCCTTGTTGCCATAATCCTTCGGGAATGGATTTGTCTTTCGATCAATGGCAAATTTTATCTGATCTTATCAAAAAGCAACGCATTTTTCCATTTTTTGATATTGCCTACCAAGGCTTTGGACAAGACATTGAAGAGGATGCCAAACCTATCAGATATTTTGTTGAACAAGGACATGAGCTGATTGTCGCTCAATCATTCTCTAAAAATTTTGGTTTATATGGCGAACGGGTCGGCATTGTTTCTTTTGTAACGCATAACAAAGAAACCGCTAAAAAGATCTTAAGCAAAATCAAACTTATCATTAGAGAAAGCTATTCCAATCCTCCACTCCATGGCGCTAAAATCGTAGCGACCATCCTTAAAACCCCTGCCCTTAAAACCGAATGGATGAATGAAGTGCAAAATATGAGGAATAGAGTCAAAGAGATGCGCCAGAGTTTATCTGCAGATCTAGTGGAAAAGTCTATTCATAAGGATTTCACTTTTTTGAGTAGGCAGCAAGGGCTATTTTCTTTTAGTGGATTGAACAAGCAGCAAGTCATGCGTTTGCGCGAGGAAAGAGGTGTTTATATGGTATCCAACGGACGCATTAACGTGGCGGGTTTGAATCCCGGCAATTTGGATTATGTGATAGATTCCATCCTTTCCGTCACAAACTCATGAGAAAAAAAACTTCGAAGTCTTATTTCATGATCTTTGCAGCTATTTTAATGCTGATGAGCATGACGAAAGATAGCTCTGAATGGATGCGTGGAACAACAGCAGCAATGATGGGTGGTTTTTGGGAAGCCGCAGGCCATTTTAAATTAGCCTTCGGAGGATTCTTCGAACGATTTTCATTTTCTAGCAAAATCGGCGAAACACCCAAAATGGAGGAATTACTACGCCTTCAGTTAAAAAACCAACTTCTTGAATCAGAATTAAGAAAAATTCAAGGTCTATTAGGGGAGGACTTGGTAGATTTTTTTGAATTTAAATTTGATTTTATTCCGGCACAAATCATTTTCCGATCTCCTTCAACCTGGAATAGCTCATTATGGGTCAACGCAGGTTCTGAAGATAACAAAAAAAATGGCAAAGACATTATTTTAAAAAACAGCCCTGTTGTCATTGGAACCTCTGTTATAGGGGTTATCGACTATGTAGGGGCCAAGCAATCTCGCGTGCGTTTGATCACGGATTCAGGTCTAAGGCCATCTGTCAGAGTAAAACGCGTGACAGGCAATAAAGTGCAGCTGCTGGCTAAAGGAGAATTGCATGGGAGCAGTCAGCCATTATGGAGGTCAGAGGCTCAAATTCTGCATGGGATTGGCTTTAATTATGATTTTTCAGATGCACAAGGGCCTGCGCGCGACTTGCGTTCCGGCAGGGTATTAAATCACGGTGTTAAATCTCCGGCCTTGCCGATTATCAAGGTGGATGATTTGCTTGTGACGACCGGTTTGGATGGAGTCTTTCCCGCTGGATTAGACGTTGCTACTGTGACAAAAATAAAACCTCTAAAAGAAGGCGATTATTATTTTGAGATAGAAACAAAGCCTTCCGCGGGAAATTTATACGATTTGTCTTTTGTCTTCATTCTTTCTCCCATGGGATATGATCCTTCAGACCAGCCCCCGGCCTTAGGCGGATAAACCTAAATTTTTTGTAACTATTCACGCCTTTGCGCCTCTGTGCCTTTGCGCCTTTGCGTTGAATCTCACTTGGCCTCACAACTGTGTGGCAATATGAGATTCAACGCAAAGGCGCAAAGGCACAGAGGCGCAAAGGCGTGAATACCTAATTTTTTTATTGTAAACATCGAAAGATGGGAATAAATTAGGAGGATAAAAATGGAATTAAGTAGGTGCAGCGATGGCAAAAACTGAACAAATCCCGGTCTTTATCTTATGCGGTGGGCTGGGAACGAGAATCAAAGAAGAAACAGAATTCAAACCCAAACCCATGGTGCCGATAGGGAATCATCCGATTTTGTGGCATGTGATGCACTTATATCGAAGGCATGGGTTCAGGAAGTTTGTCTTATGCACAGGGTTTAAATCTGAAGTGATCAAGGATTATTTTCTTAATTATGCTTCATTGAATAGCGACTTTACCGTTGATCTTAAAACAAATTATCTCACAGTTCATTCTATCGATCACGGTGAGGACTGGGAAGTGACAGTCGCTTATACGGGCGATATAACCATGACCGGGGGGCGCATAGCAATAGCTGCAGAAAAATATATGGGGCAAGCAGAGCATGCCGCTGTCACATATGGAGATGGATTGACAAATGCAAATCTTAAACAGGAATTTGAATTCCATTTAAGCCATGGAAAAATTGGAACTGTGCTCGGAGTCAATCCTCCTTCGCGCTTTGGTGAAATTTTGCTGGAAGGGAATGAAGTCGTCAATGTATTAGAAAAGCCTGAATTCAAAGAAAATTGGATCAATGGCGGGTTCTTTTTTTTCAAAAGGGAATTCTTCCCTCAATATCTGACCAAGGATGAAAATTGTATTTTAGAACGCATTCCATTGTCCAAATTATCGCAAGAGGGACAATTGAATCTTTATAAACACTCAGGTTTTTGGGCATGCATGGATACGCAGCGGGATAGGGATTACCTCAATCAGCTATGGAGCTCCGGTCAGGCTCCCTGGACAGTTCCTATTGATTTGATTCCAATCAATGAAAAGCAAAGAGAACGCCTCTATGAAAAGAATGTTTGATATCTTTAAAGGCATGACCGTGTTAGTCACCGGCCATACGGGATTTAAGGGATCCTGGTTAGCACTATGGCTGCGTGAATTGGGAGCAGAAGTCATTGGATACAGCCTTAAGCCCCCGACTTTTCCCAGTAATTTTGATTTGACGAAGCTTGCTGCAAAAATCACCCACATCGAAGGAGATATTCGCGATTACCCGAATTTAAAAAAAGCGATCGATCACACTCAACCTCAAGTTGTTTTTCATCTTGCGGCTCAAGCGCTTGTCATTCCTTCTTATACTCATCCGCGCGAGACTTTCGACATCAATGCCTCGGGGACTGTGAATCTGCTTGAAGCTGCACGGAATTGCCCTTCCATCCAAGCGATGGTGATGGTCACCACAGACAAATGCTATGAAAATAAGGAATGGGTTTGGGGCTATCGTGAAACAGATCCCTTAGGAGGAAATGATCCTTATAGCGCCAGCAAGGCCATGGCCGAGATAGCCATCTCTACCTACCAAAAATCGTATTTTTCAAAAGAAGGGCCTATCGTTGCAAGTGCAAGAGCCGGAAATGTGATTGGCGGAGGCGATTTTGCAGACCATCGAATCGTTCCCGATACTATGAAGGCATTACTGCAAGGCCAGCCTGTTGTCGTCAGGAATCCGCAAAGCGTCAGGCCATGGATGAATGTCTTAGATCCCCTTAAAGGATATCTGCAATTGGCATCATGTTTGCTTGAAAAAGGCCGGGATTATGCACAAGCTTGGAATTTTGGTCCAGTGGAGTATAAGGCAGTAGATGTGAAAACATTGGTCGATAAAGCGATCGAGTTATGGGGAGGCGGACAATGGATCCAAGAGGCAGGAATGCAGCCTAAACCGGAAATGAATACCTTGAGGTTGAACTGGGATAAAGCGGCTAACTTTTTGGGCTGGCATCCTGCATACCAATGGGATGAAGCTATTCGACAGACTGTAGAATGGTTTAAAGCCTACCGTTCCAGTCTTCAAAATCCAGGCAAAATTGACTTTTATCAAGTTTGTGCAAGCCATATCGATGATTATATGAATGCGGCTAGAGAGGCAATATGAAATTCACGGAAACACATCTTGAAGGGGCCTTTTTGATTGATTTGGAAAAACGGGGGGATGATAGGGGTTTCTTTGCCCGTATGTTTTGCGCCAAGGCGTTTGCGGACCGAGGATTGGAAGGACAATTTGTCCAAGCTAATAATTCCCTGAGTAAGACAAAAGGCACTTTACGGGGATTGCATTATCAGCTTGATCCAATGGCTGAAGTAAAGCTTGTTAGATGCATCCAAGGAGCCTTTTATGATGCCATTTTAGATCTTAGACCTGATTCGCCTACTTTCGGACAATCGTTCGGAGCGGTTTTATCTGCTGAAAATCGACGCATGATGTATGTTCCGAAAGGATTTGCGCATGGGTTTGTGACATTGGAGGATAATTCTGAGGTCATGTACCTTGTGTCCCAGTATTATTCCCAAGAATTAGAAAGAGGGATCCGTTGGGATGATCCGAATTTTAGAATTGAATGGCCGTTGGCTCCGGTAGTGATATCTGATAGGGATCAGGCGCATGTTAATTTTATGGTGAATAGATGAAAATTCTTTTTACCGGAGCGAGCTCTTTCACCGGACTATGGTTTGTGAAAGAATTAGCTGAATGCGGGCATGATGTGACGGCTTGTTTTCGCCATAGGCAAGAGGACTACAAAGACATCCGAAAGAAAAGGGTGGACCAAGCCTTGCAATATTGCAAACCGATTTTTGAGTGTCCTTTTGGCAGCGAAGCCTTTATGAAATTGATTGAGAGCGAACAGGAATGGAACCTTTTTTGCCATCATGCCGCTGATGTCGCTAATTATAAAGACCCCAATTTTGATGCCGTAGCTGCAGCAGCTCGCAATACCTATAATTTAAAAGCAACTTTAAAAGCCTTATCCGATAAAGGATGTTTGAAAATAGTGTTAACAGGCAGTGTTTTTGAACAAAATGAAGGAGCAGGGTCTGACAATCTCAGAGCAGTTTCTCCCTATGGATTATCTAAAGGATTAACCACTGATATTTTTAAGTATTATGCTTCGGTTATGGGTTTAAAATTGGGAAAATTTGTCATCCCAAACCCTTTCGGCCCCTTTGAAGAGTTGCGGTATACATCATTTCTTATCCAATCTTGGTTTCAAGGGAAAACAGCTTTTGTACAAACTCCAGAGTACGTGAGGGACAATATACATGTTTCGCTGCTTGCCCGAGCATATAGTGTTTTTATCCAACGGCTTTCTCCTTTGCCCGGGTTTGAAAAATTTAATCCGAGCGGTTATGTAGAAACACAGGGAGCCTTTACAGCCAGGTTCAGTCAAGAAATGAAGCAAAGATTAAGCTTGGAATGTCATTTTGAATGCAGCCCCCAAATGGAATTTAGCGAACCAAAAGTGCGCATCAACACGGACGTGTTGAATCAGCAGCAATTAGAATGGGATGAAAAGCATGCTTGGGATGTGTTGGCCGCTTATTATCAAAGTTTTTTCAGTAAAAAGTCGGCATAAATGAAAAAGAAAATCTTAAATAATCCTTCTATAGGCGTCGTATTTATTACACATGAATCTAAAAAGCATCTGCCTCATTGTTTGCCTCCATTAATCAATTCCAGTCTAAAGCCCCGCATACTCGTTGTGAATTCCTCGTCGGAGGATGGAACCGTTGAACTTGCTGAGAGGATGGGGGTTGAAACTTTAGTGATCCCGCGAGTGAAGTTTAACCACGGCACAACCAGGGAGCAGGCGCGTAAACACCTCAATACAGATATCGTTGTGATGATGACCCCTGATGCATATGCGTTGGATCATCGCTTATTAGAAAATTTAGTGCAGCCTTTGATAAGGGGCGAAGCTGACGTCTCATATGCGAGACAGATCCCTCATGATGGGGCTGATTTATTAGTGTCTTTTCATAGGAAATTCAACTATCCCTCTGAAAGCCACTTCCGAAGCTTTGAAGACATTAGAAAATATGGGGTCTATACTTTTTTTTGTTCCGATGCATGTGCGGCATATTTAAATTCAGCTTTAAATAAAGTGGGAGGCTTTCCCCCGGTTCTCTTTGGAGAAGATACTTGCGTAGTCGCCGCATTATTGAAAAATGGGCACAAAATCTATTATGCCGCTGAGGCGATTGTCAAGCACTCACATCAGTATAGTTTGAAACAAGAATTTCAACGCCATTTTGATATCGGAGTATCAAGAAGGGAATTTTCCCATTTGCTTCGAAGCGCAGGTTCAGATTCGGCGCGAGGATTTGAATTTGTCTCTCAGTTGTTCAAACTTTTGATAAAGGAAAAACCGGCTCTTATCCCAAAAGCGATAGGGCAAACTTTCTCTAAATGGCTTGGTTATAAAATTGGCTGGGCCAGTTTGTATGCACCTCTTTGGTTAAAAAAAATGTGCAGCAGCCAAGATTTTTATTGGGTCTCCACAGAAGGCCAAAAAAAGCATATGAATGCACAAAGAGATGATCAATAACATTCAGATCACTGGCTGGCATTCATAAACTAGGCCCACAACCCATGTGATTTTTCCGTCCAAGTCTCCAAGCAAAAACAATGGCTAAGCAGGCACCCAATGTAGCATATGTACCTGGCTCGGGAGCATTAAGGCTTGAGTTAGTGAATGTAAAGGCGCTCGAATTGGCTATCAATTCTCCGTTAATGATACTTGACACAATACTAGTTGGAGCGCCATTGACATTCATTAGTATGCCATTGAGGATAGAATTATTCGATAGGTGAATTTGTCCCGGAGTGGCGAAGACGACATCGTTGGACGTAACTCCTCCAGTCAGGTTAACATCAGCGTTATTCAACGATATGCTGCCAGCGACATCAATAATAAACTCACTGCCTGCTGCACCATTTATGGTGAGAGTTTGGCCGATTCCTAGACTGATGGCGCCGCTAATATCGATCACATTGACAGAGCCGGCTGATACACCGTTGTTAATCGTTGTGTTGCCGCCGATGGATCCAATAGTCTGAGTGGCTGCCAAACTAGTAAAAGTTGAATAAGCGCTATTGGCTGCTGAGGCTGCGGAAGTTAAGTTCGGATTGGATATAGTACCAGTTACCGTCCCTTGATTAGTAAATGTGGCCCCATTCCCAGAATCAACAGACACATTTCCACGGATGACTGATGAAGGGTTTAAGATTAAAGTATTTGAGCCTGAAATACCTGCATTGCCATAGATTGTTGAAGGAGTACCCGATCCGCCTACATTCATCGTATTTCCATTGGGAGGGGATAAAATAAAAAGGGCATAAAAGGCGGGGCCAGCTGGACCTAAGTCTGAGCTGATAGTATCTGCTTGCAAGGAAGCAGAGCTTATAATTAGCGTAGACATAAATATAGAAGCGAATTTTAACAATTGATTTTTGTCAGCTTTTTTTATCATAATTAGACCTCCATTTCTAAGCTAATATTACAAAGCTAAAGCAATACAAAAAATTATAATTATCTCCCTATCGTTATGTTATTAATTAATTGAATTTATGTAAATCTATTTCCTGATTCTATTGACAATAAAAAAATTGTAAAAAAATTCATGACATTGATTATCAGATGTTTGTGTTTTGGATATTGTTTGCCCGATTGGTAGGGACTATAGGGACTTGAGGGACCTTAGGGACATTGGAGACAGGGACAATAACATATATTGTCTTTGTCACCAATGTCCCTAAGGTCGTCAAGTCCCTATAGTTCCTACCAATCGGGCAAACAATATCCTAAAGATCCTAATAGATCCTGTTATTAAAGAGAGGCCTTTTCCGCGTAGAAAATCATGTACTTACATAATCCGTTCTTTACTGCGCGATACTGGTAATGGTAACTTTTAAAATCATTAGTTTGAGTCCTTGTGCTCCAACCAATATATTCTCCTAGGAAAGACCAAGCAATGGCAGGGAAGGAATAATAAAATAATCGTTTCGAAGAAGGAATGACATAGTGAGTGGCGTCTTTTTTTATGATATTCTGGAAATTGAATTCATTTAAATATTTTGTAAAATTAGGAATGGATTCCATGGAATTTACAGCCCAGCCATTGACAGCTTTGCTTAAAAGCTCTTTTTCTGATTCAGTGTAATCATTTTTGATAGTAAATCCATCTGCAATGATCAGACGGCCATTTGGTTTAAGGATCCTCTGGGCTTCACGGATAAAATCGCGTTTGTCTTCGGCATGGCAAACACTTTCCAACCCCCAAACGACATCAAACGATTCATTTGGAAAAGTTGTGTGAATATAATCCATCACAAGAAATTCAGGGATACGATGAAGATGTTTTCTTTCCTCGGCTTTTTGTTTTGCCGTCAGAACTTGCTTTTCGCTTAAAGTAATGCCTGTGACTTCAGCCCCTTTCTGAGAGGCTAGATAGAACGAACTACCGCCTACACCGCATCCTGCATCTAAGATGCGATCGCCCTCTTTGATTTTGGCTATATCGGCAAGGATTTCATTTTCTCTCATCAAAGCTTGGGATAGCGTTTTCGTCTTTTCATCCCAAAATCCTGCGTGCATAGCTAAACTGCGGTCTAAGTCCCACCAGCGCTTATAGTTCACTTCGCAAGTATCGTAGTAGGCGATAACATCTTGTTTCAAGTATTTTTTGGTCATGCAGAGGCTTCCAAATCTATCATGAAATATATGGCCTTTAAAAGGTCAATTAAACACTTAACATGCATAAAATTGCAATCCCTGATAAGTTTCTCCGAAAAATTCTTTTGAATAAATGAAAAATAAGTTAAAACCTTACTGAATTACTGACGGCATATTGGAAATTTACAAATGAAGATCATTGTTGTTTTGCTGCTGATGGCCTTATTAAGTTCGTGTTGTTCTCCCTGTTGTGATTATCCAGTCATGGGCGTGGATGAATTCGTGATTGATTCTTATAAGATTCGCCAAGGAAAAATGGCTATTTTAGAGATGGAAGGGATTGAGGTTGAAGAGTTGTGTCCTTCTGCAATGGAAGAATATCAAGACGTCATTGCAGAAGATGATATCTTAAATATTGCTGTTTATCATCCCAGCCGCAAAGATTTAATGAACTCCATTCAATTCATTAACACGACAGTAGGAGGATTTAAAGTCACGAGAGGCCGTGTTAACATTCCTGACATCCCTTCTGTGGAAGTCGTGGGACTTACCCTTGAGCAAGCGGGAGAAAAAATTAGGCGGAAGTTCTGCGAACAAATCAAGGATGTAGAAATATTCGTGACGTATAAAGAACGTTTGATGCGCAAAGTTGAATTGACTGGACTCGTGCAAACTCCTACGGTACCTGTCGATGGCAAAATACGTTTATACGAAGTCATAGCAAAAGCGCACCTTGTTCCAAATGCTAATTTATTTATGAGCTATGTCGTCAGAAATGGTCAACCTCTTCCGATCGATTTGCACCAACTGATCAATCAAGGCGATATGAATCAGAACATTGTGATGAGAGGAGGGGATAAGGTTTTTATTGCAAGCCCCTCTGATGCAACTGTGATGATGATGGGTGAAGTCGGCGAACCCAAGCCGGTCAATCTGCCTTACGGCTATCTTTCTTTGCGCGAGGCTTTGGTAGCTGCAAGAGGGATACCCTATACCGGAGACCGCGATCATATCCAAGTCATAAGAGGGAATTTGAAATGCCCAAAAATTTACTCGCTCTCCTGGAACCACATTGTGCATTTACCGAATGATAGTTTACTTTTAATGCCCGGGGATACTGTTTATGTGTCTGCAAAACCGATTACAGAATGGAATCATTTCATTAGCCAGCTGTTTCCAAGTATGTCAGGCATGTTAACAGGATATGAAATTTACAGAGCTATAAACCTTGCAACAGATTAGGCAAAGATGACGCAAGATAACTTTACTCAAGACCATGTCATGATTAGCTTTTCTGATGTCATGCTGGTTTTAAGGCGATCGAAATTCAAACTAGCCTGTTGGATAGTATTCTTCGGGGCCGTGGTAGGTCTATATGTTTTAACACGACCTCCCTTATTTATGGCTGAATCGTCTTTTAGGGAAAAATCTAAAATTCAAACTGAAACAAGTAAAAGCCTTAGTTTAGCTTTGATTTTGGGAAATCAAGAAGGAAGCGAGAATGCTGCAATCTCGCTGCTGAAGTCAAGAAAATTAGTTTCAAGAGTTATTTTAGACAGAGGTTTGCAGGCTCAGGTCAATAAATCCGGTTTTTCCTATTCCTGGCTCAGGAATATTTACAGCAATTTAATTGTCGAATGGGCTGCTTTGACAAAGTCAAAGGAGCCTTCCCTAATAGAAAGCCTTCCTCCATTTACAGTAAAGGATATTCAATACGCTGAAGAAATCCCTCTGAATTTGCATATTCATTTTATTTCTGAAGATACTTTTAAGGTGTTGGATAAAAGATTCCAAGAGATCGGCAAGGGACAAATGGGTTTGCCTTTCAAGGGGGCAAATTTTTTATTTACAGTCGTCCGTAGAAACAAAGAAGCTTTAATTGGCGAACAATATGATCTAAAACTTATTCCGATGGAAGCTAAAGCGGACGAATTGATAAAAAACATTGAAGTCAAGTCGGATGCTGGAGATAAATCCCTTTTAAGACTGACTTTTTATCATCAAAGCAGGGTCGAAGCAAGTGCCATTCTGAACGATTTGACGACAGTTTATATCGATTATTTAAAAGCAGAGCAGAAGCGAATCGCAGAGGAACAAATCAGTTATTTGCACCGACGACAGAAGGAGGAAGCCTTAAAACTTAAAAAAATCATGGAAGAACATGCTTTGGCCATTTCTTCCAATATGATGACAATGGAATCCCTGTTTTCAACCCAGCAGACTTATGCACAAAGATTATTATTGATAGATTTAGAGCTTGAGCGGTTGAAAAGAGCTCATGAAGAGGGCTTGGTCTATTACGACAAGTATGCCGATGGGGCTGATACCGGAGTCATCAATCATATTCTTTCTGAAATACGAGCATATAAGCAACAAGCTGATTCTATTGATGTTGCCTTGCGGCAAATACAACCTGAAGATGCTGCTGTGAAAAGCGCCATGTTTGCTAAGCAAATGGATGAAATAGAAGGCATTCAAAAAAATTCGAAAGAAGCTAAAAATATCTTGGCAGCTTTAGAGGAAGGCAAGCCTTTGCCTCCTGAGGGGCCGTTAGTCCAAAATCCTAGATATAATATTAAAGATTGGGTTCAAATTTATCGGCAGGCACTTCAAAAACCTTCCAAAGAATGCAAGGATGATTGCGAAAAGAAATTTAAAGCCTACCTTGCCAATATGCTTCATCTTTTTGATGTCGAAGAAAAGCTAGTCAATGAAAGGGTAACTCATCAGCAGAATATCCAACTCGAATTTCAGGGAATTGATTTGCCGACAGCCAACCAAATATACATTAACTATAGCAAAAACCTGAGCGACATTGAGTCAGAAATCTTACATCATCAATTTATTATCGATCAAATGCATGATCAAGCTTTTGAACCAAGTTCTCTAAGTTCATTTTTAGTCGATCCTGTCAGCCAGGACATCATCGTTAAAGCCAGCGATCTTGTCCTCAGGTTTAAAGACCAATTGAATCGCACTCAACGGGAGCTTGATCGAATCAAAGAGGATTTGGACCAGCAACGCAATTTTTTGCTTATGCATGTTAAACAAATGCTCCAGCTTCTCCAACTTCGCGAAAAACTTTATAAAGAAAAAATATTATCCCTTCAAAACACCCAGTTGGAATTGATCCATCAAAAAATATCTGTGTTAGAAAAACACTTAAGCGACTATATCAGCAGTAGAATAAATAACTTCAAACAAGAAAAATCTTCTATTGAGCAACAGCAGCTATCCTTGAAATTTGAAATGGAGAAAATGCCTAATAAATGGGCTTCTGAAAAATTGATTGATTTACATTTGGATATGAGCCGTAAGATGATAGAAGAAATCACTAAATTAGTGGAGTCGAAAAATATTTCCACTCATTTGGATATTACACAATCTGCTCCGCTTGACAAGGCAATGCCTCCCATTCACCCGCAAAATTCCAAATTAATTTTATTTATGTTCTTAGGAAGCCTTTTGGGTAGCTTGCTATGCTGTGGCTTTATTATGATGAAAATAGTTTATAAAGGAATCCCTGCGACTGAACAAAATCTCCGCATGCTAGGGTACTATGTGGCAGGAAAATTATCAAAAAACAGCAAACACAACAACGTGTTGCCCGAGACAAATCTAGAAATCTTAAGACGTTTAGCCGCCCATATTACTATGAAAAGAAATGGAATGAAAGAAGGTCTATCTCTTCTTCTCATGGTGAGCAAAGGAGTTGATTATTCGCATCAATTTAGCCTTTTGCTGGCCCGAAGTGGATATAGGATTTTATATATGACAATTTCCGGAGACCACAGACCTAATGAAACTGCAACGCCCGGGTTGTTTCAATACCTTGAAGGCAAAGCATCTTCTTATCAAATCTGTAAAGAGAGTGGCTGGGATACTATCCCTTCAGGCGAGATCCCTCAATTTGCTAATGAATTATTAACAGGCAATCGATTTAAGGAATTAATTCAAAAATTGAAGGTAGAATATGATTGGATTATATTTGTGAGCAAATCTTCCCCGCTTACCGGTGAGGCAGAAAACCTACTTAATCTCTTTGATCTTGCCGTCATTACTGTTACAGACGAGAGTGTTCAAGATTTGTTAGCTTATCATCAGAAACAGAACATTTCGTTTATCGTAAACTAAAACATAAAATAGTGATTCTTCTTTGCGGTGGAGACAAAGGGACACAAAAAAGAGATATCGAAAAAGTCAAAAAATATTGGCTAGAATATACCAGTTAAGAGGTTATTATGGGAAAAACAAAAAGTTATAAAGAACATCTTTTAAAGGCTTTACAAGATCCTGAAGAAGCTGCTGCGTACTTGGATGCTTGCTTAGAAGATGAAGATCCGCATGTTTTTTTACTGGCTCTCAAAGATGTTGCAGAAGCGCGAGGGGGAATGGGCAAGTTATCGAAAGATTCATCTTTAAATAGGCAGAGCCTTTATCGGACACTTTCGAAAACAGGAAATCCTAAAATGGCAAACATTTTCTCAATCCTAGCATCTCATTGACTTGTCAATTCTTAATGAATCCTCTATATAATTTATCGCTTTAGTATGGCGCCTTCTCGTGAGTTCCGGCAGAGTAAACCTCTAAAAATTTTATATCTAAAAAAGATATATTACAAGGACTGTTTTTTGATTCTATTTTTCGTCAACCAATTTATTGTTTTGATTTAGCAGCAACATGAGTTTGTGGCTTTTCAGATATAGAGGGAGCTATGTTTTTGCGGTTACGAGGTGTTTTTTTAGTAATTGATTTTATATCTTCTCCCATTTCGTACAACATATCTGGGCACAAATCAGCACCGTTTGGCCAACAAATTGTGAATTGACAATCATCTAAAGTAACTTGTTTAAAGTATTCAATATTTTTTAATGGCAGAAGAATACCTTTAGCATCTTTTATGATGTCATTTAAATCGACAATTTTCTTTTTACCATCACTAAATAACAACGTTAGCTTGTATTTATCTACATAAACAATTTTTTTTACTCTCATATCTAAACCAAGGGTTTAATTTCGTGAAATTCTTTTTTAGCAGCTAATAAATCCCAGTTTTTTTGTAATTCTTTTTTGTGAATTTGTGCCCACTCCACTACTAGGCCAAGAATTCTTGGAGGCAATGAACCTTTTATAACCTGAAAAGTTTCAATTGAAAAAGAAGCATCATACCTGTTATAAATGGCATGAAAATGAGAAGGCGGATGTTCATTAGGAAACATTCGAATTATAATTCCACAAAAACGGCTAATCTCAGGCATCTTTCCCCACTTGTAAAATTATACTACATAAATCATTTTAACAGAACATTTTGTTAGTCCTGAATTTTCCTTAAAAGGCTCTGTGCTAACTGTTCTATGGAAGGCCCCTTTATCAACTCCATGGCAGGAATCTTAAAGCCAAGTTGTTTTTCCATTGCATGTTGCAATTCCATTGCCATTAGCGAATCTATTCCCAGGATGTTTAATTTTGCTTTTTCATCGATTTTGTTGAGATCCATCTGCAGAATCGCAGCGACATTTTCCTTGATCAATGCCAGGAGAGCTTGCTGTTGCTTTGATTTATCCATGTTCCTTAATACATAACAGAAGTCAGATTCTAGTGTCTTGCTTTGATCCGTCCTAATTGACTCAAAAAAAGGTTTATTTTGCAGCTGAGGCAAGGAAGAAAAAATTTGAGGCCAATCGACATTCATGATTGCATATCGGCCGTGCGGGTTTTGCAATACAACTTCTAAATTGTTCAAAGCTTGCTTAGGAAGCAAAGCCTTGATGCCGCAACTTTCAAGATAGGCCGTCAATTGAGTATTGCGGGCGGCAACTCCTACTTGTGAAATGGATCCCCAATTCAAGGCTAGAGCAGGAAGGCCTAACCGTGCCCTATATTGAACAAAACTATCTAGGAAAGCGTTGGCAGCTGCATAGTTAGCTTGTCCTGGATTGCCTATTAGTGAAGAAATCGAGGAATAAAGAACGAAAAAATTCAAATTTAATTCAGATGAAAGCAAATGCAAATTCCAACATCCGCAAATTTTTGGATGCAAGACGTTTTGAATATGATCTTCTTCCATTTTTGAAATGAGAGAGTCCTCTAAAACCATGGCGCAATGAAAGATTCCTTTCAAAGGTGGCATCAAAGGAAGAATTTTTTTAAAGGTTGTTTCCAGTTGTTCTAAATTACCCACATCAACCGCAGCGACTTTAACATCTATATGACGTTCTGTCAGATATTTTAGCGCTTCTCGTGACTCAGATGAAGAAGAGCCGCTCCGACTAAGCAAAAGCAAGTGGCGGCCTCCTTTGTCGGCGATCCATTTGGCTGTTGCCAATCCAAATCCGCTCAGTCCTCCGGTTATCATATAAGTCGAATTTTCATTTAAAAGTGATTTTGAATTATCACTAGGAACTACTTCAAGAGTTTCATTTTCCATCTTCAGCATGATCTTCCCGATATGCAGAGCTTTTGCCATCATATTAAACGCTTCATGACACTGTGCAGCGGGAAATGTTTGACAAGGCAGCAGCTTGAAAACCCCTTGTTGAAAATAGCGCATGGCTTGCCTTAATAGGCGATGAATAGCTTTTTTATTTTCAAAAAAGATACGGTCGAGGTCCACTGCTGCAAAAAGGGCATTCCTATTGAATACTTCCATAGGCAAATTTGCATTTTGAGTGATGTCCCTTTTCCCAATTTCAATAAAGCGGCCGCATGAAGCCAATAAGGACCAGCTTTTAAGAAGAAATTCTCCGGAAAGTGCATTCAAAATGACATCAACACCTCTGCCATGCGTCCACTCCTGAATTTGCTTTGAAAAATGCAAGGAACGGGAATCGGCTACAAAATCAATGCCGAGGCTATTTAAGAATTCCCATTTTTCTTGATTTCCGGCTGTTGCAATAATTTTTGCTCCTACATGACGGGCATATTGGATAGCTGCCAGCCCTACAGCCCCTGTTGCGCTATGAATGAGGATTGTTTCTCCTTTTGATAGTTTCGCTATCTCTTTCAAGCCGCGTAAAACAGTGATAAAGGGAATATAGATTGGCGCTTGTTCTAATGTAGCTGAAAAAGGGATTGGAAAGATAGATTCTGTTGGAAGGGTAATGTAGGATCGAAAGGTATTTCCGATAAAGATGCATACCTGATCTCCTTCTTTATAGTCGCGGACTCCTTTGCCTATCTTAATGATAGTGCCGGAGGCTTCCATGCCAAAGCTTTCTCCAAAATAAGTTCCTTCGAAGGCTTTTGCATCAAGCAATCCCATCACCTTCATTAGGTCTTTAAAATTTAAAGAGGCTGTATGCACTTTAACTTCGACTTCGCCGGAATTAGGAATCTTTCTTTGTGATTGTTTATAGCGAAGGTTTGCGATAGAGCCCGGTTTTGAAAGTTCAAGTTCTACAGCTTCAGAAGAGGTGTTAATGACAAGAGGAGAAACTTTTTTATTAAGGTCAAAATCTAGACCAGGTTTTAACCGAGGGACATAGAGCTTGCCTTGGCGGAGCACAGTTTCATCTTCAATGGATGAGTGTGAAAGAACCTGAATAAAATCTGCTATGTCAGCAATATCAATTACTCGACATTTACATAGGGGATGTTCATTGCGAAGAGTTCTTGCAAATCCCCAGGCGGAACTTCCTTGAAGAGAATGAGTAAGAATCCAAAGAGAATAAGAATGGTTTTTTCGATGGCTTTCGAGGTGTTTCACAAGATGCAATAGTTCTTTGGTAATTCTAAGCTCGCTTTTTTCATAGCTTTCTTGGGGAGGAGAAGAACAATGGAATAAAATATTTAGATTTTGGATCTCACGAATATCTTGAGGCATTCCTAAGGAGCATTCAGCGCCATGTCTTTCTAATTGCCAAACAAGTTTTGAGGCAGGTTCTGAATCTGAAAAAATAAGGGCCCAGTATTGTTTCGAAAGGGAGAAGGTTTTGTCCGGCTCGGGATTTGTTTGAACTTCTTCCCATTTGAAATGGTAGAATAGATTTTCAGAATAGGAATGGTGTTGATGTTCGTTCTGCATCAATCGGCAGATTGCCCCTCTGATTTCCACACAAACGTTGCCATAATCATCGCAAAGTTGAATATCCCCTTTAAAATCATTTTTCAACAATCTGCCTTTTGAGTAACACCAAACCCTTTCTTTTGGCAGGCTGAAGAAATGAATTTCATCAATATGGATTGGAAGAATAAGACCATTGTGTTCCTCAGCTAGGTTGAAAGTGGCAATAAGGGATTGCAGGGCATTATCAAGGACAGGAGGAGGCAGGATATAGTCATCGTTACCAGGAATTAAAATTTCCGTCAAAGCTTCCCCGGATTTTTTATATATTTTTTTGATAAGCTGAAATGAGGGGCCGTATTGCATTCCTTTATTTTTAAATTGCCTATAGAGTTCTTGGGGGGAAACTTCTGTGCTTAGTTTTTTTTTCAGATTTATTAAATCCAGCGGCTGAGGAGCATAGCCTTTCCAAAGAGGCTTGATACATCCTTTAGCGTGCAGAGTCCATTCATAGCTATCATTTGAACTCGATTGAATGTTGAAATGGGAAGAATGAGGGGTTGATGATATTCTGAGTAAAGGTTCATGGCCTGATGGAATGACAAGAGGATGGATGAAATCCACATTTTCCAAAATACACGCAGGAACGCCATTCCTTTGCCTATAAAGGGAAATTCCTGCTTCCACATAAGCAGAGGCTGGAAATACAATAGACCCGTCTAATTTGTGGTCTTCCAGCCACTTGAAAAAATACCGATTGACTTCAACTATCCAAGCCTCATCAGGTTCTTTGCAGCGACGGGCAAGCATGGTATGCCCTTTAAGGCTTAATCTATATTGCCGCGAATCTTCAGACTCATTCCAGTGGTAATTTTTTTTCCAGGGATATTTAGGGATGGAAATAAACTTTGCTGCCGCTGGCTGCAGCAGATTCCATTGCAATGGACAACCCTTCGAATATAATTTACCCAGTAAAGCTTCAATGGCTTTATTTTCCGGTTCTTGCTTATGCAAAGTATAAAGAGAGGCTCCTTTTGAGTGATTGAGTTGAAGAGAGTCATTAATTGATTTGGCCAAAACGGGATGAGGTCCTATTTCAATGAATACATTATTACCTTTTGCAATCATTGCAGAAAGCGCATTTTCAAAGAGGACGGGTTTCCTGATATTTTGCCACCAATAGGAAGCATCGAGGTCAATATCCGCTAATTCACTTCCTAACACGGTTGAATAAAGGGGAGTGGATGGTTTTTGCGATGCAAGCCCATGCAGTGATTTTAAAAGCTCGGATTCTAAACCATCCATTTGATGGCTATGATAGGCAATATTGACCTTGAGAAATCGATAGAATGCCCCGCCCTTTTCAAATTCGTTAGCTACGATTTGAAGGGTTTGTTCATCTCCCGAAAAAGTCACGGAGGATTTACTGTTGATGGCGGCGATTGAGAGTTTGTCGGGAAATCTGTTTATATATTCATTCGCTTGTTCCAAAGTTGTTTCAGCTGCGAGCATTGTCCCTAAGCCTTTACGTGCGGCTTGTATTCTCGACCGATGGTAGCTGATGCATAAACCTTCTTCGAGAGAGATTGCTCCGGAAGCATAAGCTGAAGCAATTTCTCCGATGCTATGTCCAACAACAGCTGAAGGAATGACTCCCTTGGATTTGAGCAGTTCAAAAAGAGCGGCTTGGATGGCAAAATTAGCAGGCTGGGCATATTCAGGCTGGTCTAGCTTGTTAGATGAGAGCTCATCGATAAGCTGCCAACCTGCTAAAGCTCGCAATATCTTGCTGCATTTATCGAGGGTATTTTTGAAAACATCATCGCATCGGTATAGCTCAAGTCCCATTCCACAACGCTGCGGGCCCATTCCAGTAAACACAAAAGCCATTTTTGGAAGATCTGATAAGGCCTGGCCGCATAGGATGTCAGGCCTCGCTTCTTTTTGTACGAATTGCTTTAGTTTGCATAACAGTTCAGGTAGAGTCTGGGCTAAGATATTCAAGCGAAAAGGATGATGTTCCCTTCTATCGCTAAGCGAATAGGCTAAATCAGCCATTGAAATGTCGGGATTGCCTTGTAAATAATCAATCATTTGCTTTGCCAGTTCCAGCAAAGAGTCTTCGTTTTTTGCTGAAAATGGAAATGGAAATAATTTTGGCAATGAATGTACAATTGGAATCTTTGAATCGACAGAATGTTCTTGCAGGACAGCATGTGCATTGGTTCCTCCATAGCCAAAGGAATTAACGCCTGCGTACAAAGTATGATTAGGTTCAGGAAATTCTCTGCAGTCAGTGGGTATTTCTAAACAGGTGTCATCAAAAGCAATGGAAGGGCTGGGTTTAGAAAAGTGTAGATTGGGTGGAATTTGGCGATGCTTCAAACATAGGGCTGTTTTGATCATACCGGCAATTCCGGCTGCGGCTTCAAGATGGCCTATGTTGGATTTGATAGAACCAAGAAGGCATTTTTGTTTTCGGAAAGAGGGGCGGTTCAATACCTGGTCGATAGCCCACGCTTCAATAGGGTCGCCAATAGAGGTTCCTGTCCCATGAGCTTCTATATACTGAATTTGAGAAGCACAGATTCCGGCTTCTTCCAAAACATTTGAGATAAGCTGTCTCTGAGCTTCTTTATTAGGGATGACGAGTCCGCTGCCTTGTCCATCGTGATTAATTCCGGTGGCCCTGATCAGAGCATAAATATGATCGCGATCTTTCAAGGCAGCTTCAAGGGGTTTAAGAATTACGATGCCGGCTCCTTCTCCCCGGACATATCCTTTTGCATCGGCGTCAAATGAACGGCAATACCCTTCCGGATTAAGGAAATGTCCTTTAGACATCGCAATGGTTGCTTCAGGTGTCAGCATCACATTTACACCTCCGGCTAAAGCCATTCGGCACTCACGATGCCATATGCTTTGAGCGGCAAGGTGAAGGGCTGCAAGAGAAGATGAGCAAGCTGTGTCTATAGTAAGGCAAGGGCCTTTTAAATCAAAAAAATAAGCCAATCTAGCTGAAAGGATAGTTTGAGATGAATTAATTCCTGTATAAGCTCCAGCAGACATTATATTATGAGGATTATTGCGAAGGTTTTGCCAATCAGTTGTAAAGCCTCCCATGAAAACACCCGTTTGGCTGCCTCTCAGGTGAGAAGGGACAATGCCGCCATCTTCCATCGCTTCCCATGTTACTTCAAGAAGGAGCCTTTGCTGTGGGTCAATGCTTTGGGCTTCCCTTGGCGATATATGAAAGAAATCAGCATCAAATTGGTCTATTTTTTCTTGAAGAAACCCTCCTTTGTTGACATACATTTTGCCTGGCTGGGAGGGATTGGAATCGTAAAATCTACGCATATCCCAACGTTCTGAAGGGACATCAATAATGCCATCAAAACCTTGTTTGAGCAGATTCCAAAGTTTTAAAGGGGTTGATGCTCCACCAGGCAGGCGGCATCCCATTCCAACTATAGCAATAGGTTCACGTGAATTTTTCATACAACCATCATGTTTTATCTGGATTGTATAAATCAAGATTTATGTTGACAAATTGATGGAGAAGAGTATATTCCTCTTTTCATGAGATCTAAAATGGCTCCATGCATCCTTTCTATAGGTAAAGCTCTTCCTTCGTATTCTCTTAGTCAATCAGAGATTGCTCAGCTCTTAGTGGATTTATTGAGGCTTGATGATGAAGAGGCTTGGATGCTGGAAAAAATTTATAAAAATTCATGCATTGATAGAAGATATTCTGTACTGCCTGCAATCCTTCATCCATCCCCTCATGAATCTCCCTTAGGTATGTCTGCTAGAAATGAAATTTATAAAAGAGAAGCCCCCTTATTAGCCGAAAAAGCCGCTATCGATGTGATTAATCAATGGCGAAGGCCCTCTAAAGATATTACACATATCATTTCGGTTTCTTGTACTGGTGCCATAACTCCCGGACTTGAATTCAAACTCGCCCGTTCATTGGGATTGAATCCTTCTGTTTCGAGGCTTGGCATCAATATGATGGGTTGTTTTGGAGCATTTAAAGGGTTGTCAGTTGCACATAAAATCGCTTGTGAAAACACAGCTAACCGTGTGCTTGTCGTATGCACAGAACTTTGCAGCCTTCATTTTCGTTATAAAGGCAATCTGGAATCGTTGATTGTACATTCACTTTTTGCAGATGGGTCATCAGCTGCCATTGTAGGATCTGATCCAATTAAAGGAGAGCGTTCACTTTATGAAATCACTAAGGAAAGCAGCTATGCATTGGCAGATAGCGAACAAGAAATGACCTGGGATGCGAGCGATTTAGGATTTGACATGACCTTATCTTCCAAAGTCCCTTATTTGATTGAACAGAACATTAAAAAATTTGTTGACGTTTTGATGGGCAGCAGCATTGGCATGCAAGAGTTGGATTGGGCTTTACATCCTGGAGGAAAGGCTATTTTAGAAGCGATAGAAAAATCATTAAATTTAAATCGCCCTCAAACAAATTCTTCATGGGAAGTGTTATCCCGCTACGGCAATTTATCCAGCGCAACTCTTTTATATGTGTTAGAAAACCTAATAGAAAAAAAAACAAAAAATCCTTGGACGATCGGTTTAGGATTTGGTCCCGGTCTTTCAATTGAAGGCATGCTTTTTCGGAATGTGCACAATGTATCCTAACCTGACTAACCGTTCCCTCGAACTTGAAATCCTGGATCAAGAACCCTGGCATTATACTTTAGACGAGTATCAAGATTGTATAAAACAATTGGACAAAGTCGGTAGATGGCTTGGAGGGGATAAAGCAAGCTTTAAAGCCTTAAAATCTATTGCTCAACCCCCGGATTCTATACTGGACGTCGGATGCGGAGGAGGACTCTTTACCATTAAAATGGCCCGTTATTTCCCTAAAGCCTTTATCAAAGGCATTGATTTAAATCCCTTGGCTATTTCTTTTGCGAAAGATTTGGAAGCTCCTTCTAATGTGCTTTTTGAATTGTGTGATAGCCCTGATCTTAATGAAAAGCCTCGCAGCTATGATGTTGTCATATCAACCCTAGTGTGCCATCACATGTCGGATAGAAGCTTAGTTGAATTTCTTCAAAGAGCCAACCAAATCGCACGAAAAAAAGTCATCATCAATGACTTACATCGTCACCCTATGGCTTTGTGCTTGTTTACATTAATATGTCCTATTTTATTTCCCAACCGACTTGTCGCCCATGACGGGCCGTTATCAATAAGGAAGGCATTTAAATATGAGGATTGGAAAAAATATCTTGCCGCAGCAAACATTCCCCCTAAGGCCTATACGATCCGAAGAAGATGGTCTTTTCGATGGGTGATAGAAATCGATTGTACAAAGGTTTGAGGACATGGAAGAATGTATCATTATCGGAGGAGGCGTTGCAGGACTTAGCGCAGCCAATCAATTGGCTGATTTGGGAATTTCTTCTCTTTTGATTGAAGCGGGATCTTATCCAGGTCATCGCATTTGCGGTGAATTTTTCTCTCCGGAATGCTTGCCAATTTTGGAGAAATGGGAAATTCCCTTGAGCAGCACTATTCGGAGATGCTGTTTTATGTTCAAAGATAAAGAAATTGCTTTTAACTTACCTCAAGCGGCTAAAGGAGAATCGAGATATCAATTTGATATGAACCTATTAGAAAGAGCCCGGCGGAAAGGGGTAACAGTTTTAACGGATTCCCCTTGTGCCGGCCTACGCCCCCCAGATCATAAAGAAGGATATTATGTCGCCGAACTTTCAAACGGGGCTGTTTTCAAGTCAAAGACTCTCATAGTAGGGACCGGCAAACTGCCTGCCTTGACAAAAAGCAAAAAACCCCCATCAATCTATGGGGGATATAAAGCCCATTTTAAAGGAATTGAGATAGAGGACGATCTCTTGGAAATGCATTGTTTCAAGGGAGGGTATCTGGGAATTTCTCCAATTGCTCCTGGCATCGTTAATCTCGCATGCCTTGCTCGATTGGATCAAGCCAGTGAACCCGCATTTTTTATGAAGAAGGTCTTAGCTCAAAAAGGGATGGAAAAATTAGCTGAGAGAATTGCGAGAGGACAAATGCTTTATGATCGTTGGATGTTTAGTTCTCTTCCAGAATTTGGTTTAAGAGAAATTCCTAATCTACCGAACACCTATTGGATTGGAGATGCAGCCGGAAGTATTCCCCCTGTTTGCGGTGATGGTCTGGGCATAGCTATCACAACAGGAATCATGGCCGCTGAGTATTTTGTGCGCAAAGATGCCGAGGGCTTTAGGAGAGATTGGCTACAGCGTTATAGAAAGCGTTTTTTTTGGGGAAAATATTTACATAAGGTCGTCATGCAGCCAATGTTGTGCCATGCAGCTTCTTTATTATGCCGCGCATTCCCCTTTCTGCCTCAAAACATTTTTTGGCTGACTAGAGAACATTCATCATAACGTCTACGTAGACAACATTCGTCGCCTTGTAGTCTTCCGTGTCTTTGCGTCTTTGCGTTGAATCTCACTTTGCCTCACAACTGCGTGGTAAAGTGAGATTCAACGCAAAGGCGCAAAGACACGGAGGCGCAAAGGGAAGACTGCAAGGCGACGAATGTTGTCTACGTACACTTATTAATTTAAATGTCATAATAAATTAGAAGTAAAATTATTTGCATATAATTGTTTTTTTTGATATTATCCTTTTTATATTATTATTTGGAGGTACTGAATATGGTAATGAGCTATTTGGATAAGGCAAAACACATGGTAGAAGATGGATTTGCAAGACCTGCAGCAAGTCTTCATGCAGCTTTTACAACCGGCGCTGTAGGCTGTTGGCTTGCTCGTTCAGTTGTCCCTTTAGTTCCTGCAGCCGGCTTAGGGGCCTTAGCTTTTACAGCGAGCAGCCTTGTATATAGAAAAAATGTACATCCCATCTTGGCCTTGGCTATATCCACTATTGCTGGAGCGGCAGCAGCTTATGGGGCTTCATTAGGACTAGTTTCGATGGGCCTTAGGGTAGGGTTACTTCCTATTTCCTTTTACACAGCCTCTGTTGTTTCAATTGTTTCGATCTTTTCGGCTATCTATAATATTAAGTTTTCAATCGGAGTTCTGTCTCATTCTATTGAATATAATAACGGAAGTTTGTCTATAAAGTAATACTATTGGAGATATGTTTATTGTTTATTTAGCTATGGTTTTAATCATAGCTGCATCAAATTATTTAGTTCAATTTCCTATTAATGATTGGTTAACATGGGGGGCATTCCCCTATCCTATTTCATTTTTAGTGACAGAGCTCACTATTCGATATTATGGTCCAAAAGAGGCCCGAAAAGTTGTCTACGTTGGATTTATTCTGGCTGTGATGATATCCGTCTACTTGGCAACCCCTAAAATAGCTTTTGCGTCAGGATTGGCATTTTTAATTTCTCAGCTTCTTGATATTTCGATATTTAACAGATTGCGCCGGGCGCCCTGGTGGGCTAGCCCTTTTTTTGCTTCCGTTCTAGCTTCAAGCGTAGACACGGGCGTTTTTTGGACAATTGCATTTTGGGGAGAACAAGTTCCTCTTTTAACCTGGTCTTTAGGGGATTTATCAATAAAGTTAATCTTAGATGTTGCGATGCTAGCCCCTTTTCGTCTTGTCATTAATAGAAGGGCTATCACAAGCCCTTCTATTTAATGAAATGAAATTTTAATGTCTGATTCTATACAAAAGAGCACGGCCATGATTTGGCGGAGGATCATAGGGCATCGCTCTTTTACCAGGAAACCCATCCGGCAAGTAAGAATCACAATCTGTGCATGTGCCAAGGCCAACATAATGATCATGGATATCCAAGCCTGATGCTCCTAAAAAATCATAAGGACGTCCATGGGGATCAATTAAAGTTTCGACACAGGACCAAATTTTTTCTCCAACTTTCCAACAAACGGGATGTCTTTTAAAGACAGCTCCGGCTCCTTGAAAGATGTGTTTTTTTCCTTCAGGAGTGATTACAGTACGTCCTGCATCAGATATGATGGTAAGATCATTTTGGATAGCGATGGCCGAACCAAAGAAAACACTAGGCCAATCGGAATAAACTTTTTGTTTTTGAAGCCATTCTTTTTTCTTTTCGCTAAAGTGATAAAAATAGGCTGCACCTGCAAGATCAGCCAAGACATTGTCAGTTGGAGCTCCTATCACTGCCCAATGATGATAGATGGCGGTAAATGCGCCGAACGAATCACCCGTGTTATATAAAGTGGAGTGAGGAGATGATCCTTTCAAGGTTTGAGTGTGTGTCCAGATATCATCTTTCAAATGATAAGCATAAACCTTGCCGTTTTTGGTAGTCGGAAATGTACTTTCCGCAGAAGATATCAGAGCATGATGCTTATCTATGCTGACAAATATAAATCCGGTACCCGGTACACTCACAGTCTGAGATAAATCCCAAGAGTTTGATTCTTTATTCAGCTTATAAAAATACACAAAGCTACTGTCATTAGCTCCTACGACCAGCCAATCTCCGCCGCTGTAATTTAAATAGGATCCAAATCCATTGTTTGGAAGAGGTTGAGGGTTATGAATTGTCTGGACTAAGTTCCAGGTATTATGTGATCTTTTAAAGACAAAGATGGCTCCATGGTTATTTTTAATGGCACTATCGTCGGGTGTTCCCGGAATAGGAACAAATAACCAATCGCCCCGTGTAACCAGTTGATGGAGGGCGACAAAATTATTTTGAACGGGAATGAAAAAAGGGGTTTGGGTTTGTTCCCACTCACCTGTAAAGTTCTTTTTATAAAAATAGACTGCACCGGCATTTTCTGCGTCCGAAGGCGAAGCTCCCGGGGAACCGACAATAAAAAATTTATTATTTACTCCCAAGGAATATCCGAATAAATCACCATTATCTGTTGATCCAGGAAGCGTTCCTGTGAACTCATTAATCAGTTTAATGGGCGTTGTCGCTCGTGCCTCACATGTTGAAAAGATCGAAATAAAAGACAAGGCGAATGCAGCTAAGCACCTTCCGAGCGATGCATAATTTTTCATACATAACCTCCAATAATCGTATTCTTTGTATCAAATGAATATACGGGACTTGAAGGATGTGTGTCAAAAAAATAATAAAAATTATTTTATTTTTTGCAGACAGCTCTATTCTATGGCATATTCCATAAGTTGGGGGATCAAGTTAAAATAGGCAGGAAATATAGGGACGTTAGGGACTTAAGGGACCTTAGGGACATTGGAGACAGGGACAATTAACCTAAATTGTCCCTGTCTCCAATGTCCCTAAGGTCCCTTAAGTCCCTAACGTCCCTATATTTCCTGCCTATCATGTTTCTTTGAATTTTCCCGTTTTCCTCCATGACCTTTTGTTTTCTTTTCCATTAAAGGAGACAGTCTATCTTGCAATCGATGTTTAATAAACTCCTTTATGTAGAGAGGATAGTTTTGAACGACTTCTTCCTCTTTATCACCCGCATATTCGACAGGATAAAGATCATGAGAAAAAATCCAAGCATTGAATTCATCACTAAACCACGGCTTTATTTCCTCAATCTCTTTTAGGGCTAACTTTAGATGGCGGATTATTTCTTTTTCTTCTGTGGAGGCCATAAAATTTTACTCTACTGTTACAGATTTGGCAAGATTTCGAGGGTGGTCGATGTCTTCCCCTCTTTCCTTGGCAATATAATAGGCTAATAATTGAGTGACAATTGTAGACAGGACACTAGCTAACTCATCAATTGTATCAGGAACCGTGATGAGTTCATCGGCAATTTTGTCGAGGCCTTGAGAGCTTTCATTGGCAATTGCAATGATGCGCCCATTGCGTGCCTTGATTTCCATCAGGTTGCTTTTTAATTTATCAAATGTCAATTTATTCGCACACAAGGCAACTGTAGGACAATTTTCATTGATTAATGCAATAGGCCCATGCTTTAACTCCCCTGCAGGGTAACCGTTGGCATTGATATAAGATATTTCTTTGAGTTTTAATGCTCCCTCCAAACTTGTGGGAAACATATAGTTGCGGCCTACAAAGAAAAAATTGTCATAGCCGGCATATTTTTTTGCGATCGCTTCAATTTTTTTAGAGTCATCAAGGACTTGCTGGACTTGATCAGGGAGCTTTTTTAACGCACTTAAAAAGTCCTGGCCTTCTGATTTGCTCATATTTCTCATTCTAGCCATCAACAACGAAAAAAGAGACAACACAACCATTTGGCTGGTGAAGGCTTTTGTAGAGCAAACTCCAATTTCAGATCCTGCCCGCAATAAGATCGTCGCATCTGCTTCGCGTTGTATGGAAGAGCCATGCACATTGCAAATTGCCAATATTTTAGAGCCTTTAGCTTTTAATTCACGCACAGCGGCGAGGGTATCTGCCGTCTCTCCAGATTGGCTGATGGCAATGACCAAGGTGCCCGGCGGCACAACAGGATTTTTATAGCGGTATTCGGAGGAAATTTCTACCTGGACAGGGATCCTAGCTTTATCTTCCAAAAGATAAGAGGCAACATAGCCGGCATGCCAAGAAGTTCCGCAAGCCAAAATCAAAATTCTTTCGACCGCTAAGAGCTCATTCATGCTAAAATCGAGTTCATCAAATATTGCTGTGCCATACTCATCCAAAAACCGGGACAATAATGCACTACGTATCGTCTGGGGTTGTTCAAAGATTTCCTTCAAAGTATAATGTTCGAAATTCCCTTTGCCGGCATCGCTTGCAAGCGAAGCAAGAACTTCCGTCTTCTTATTGATAGGGAGCATGCCGGAATCATAAATTTCGAGATGATCCGCTTTGACGACAGCCACTTCGGCATTTGACAGGAAAACGACCTCTCGTGCGAGGTTAGCAAGGGCATTGGAATCTGAGGAAATAAAAGCTTCCTGCATTCCTATTCCAATAACTAAAGGAGTTTCATTGGCACAAGCAATGATTTGATCGGGAAAATCGCGATGGATGACAGCAAAGGCAAAAGATCCCTTCAGCAAAGGCAAGGTCTGCTGAACGGCTTTTAATAAATTTCCTTCATAATATAGGCTTATCAGATGAGCTACTGTTTCCGTATCAGTTTCAGAAATAAATTTAACGCCCTTTTCCTTGAGCATCGCATGCAATTCTTCATGATTTTCGATAATGCCATTATGTACTAATGCTAGAGTATGCTTTTCATCTAAATGAGGATGGGCATTGATTTTGCTGGGTTTTCCGTGCGTAGCCCAACGCGTTTGAGCAATGGCGATATCAAGCTCGAGATGAGCGTCTGAAACAGCTTTTTCGAGGACAGACACGTTGCCTAGTTCTTTGCAATAAACGATTTGACCTTGTTTGATGCCGGCGAGTCCGGCAGAATCATATCCCCTATATTCCAGTTTCTTTAAACCGTTAATGACCATTTGGACAGGGTTTTTTTTGCCTATATATCCGAAGATGCCGCACATAATTTTGTCACTTTATTTTATTCCGATTTCATTTTGAATGGCCGCAGCGATGGCATTGGCCATTTGATGGACTTGTTTAAATTTTGGCCCTTCCACCATTACCCGGCAGATGTTTTCTGTGCCTGAGTATCGCACAAGGACCCTGCCGTCATCTCCTAACGCTTTTTCTATTTGTGATTGAGCTTCCTTGACTGATGCCAATGTTTCCAGAGGCGGTTTAATAGAGACTTTAACATTAATCAAAGCTTGAGGATATCGCGTGAATATTGTCGCTAAATCAGAGAGCTTAGAGTCTGTTTCGATCATGATTTGCAGCACCTGCAGTGCACAGACCAAGCCGTCTCCGGTCGTATTGTGGTCGAGGAAGATCATATGACCGCTCTGTTCTCCGCCAAGGTTCGCATCGTATTTCAGCATGTCTTGAATGACGTATCGATCGCCGACAGGAGAACGGATGACTTCTATCCCAAAGTTTTCCATAGCTTTCAAGAAGCCATAATTGCTCATGATCGTTGCGACGACTCTATTATTGCGCAGCAATCCTTTTTGCTGCATGTCTCTTGCGCAAATGGCTAAGATAGTATCTCCGTCGACAATTTGAGCATTTTCATCGATCAAGACAACCCTGTCGGCATCCCCGTCTAATGCAATGCCGATATCTGCCCGATGATCGATGACGGCTTTCTGAATCATCTCAGGATGCAATGAACCGCATGCGTCATTAATATTGAGTCCATTGGGAGCATTCCCATAAACAAAGACTTGTGCATCCAATTCGCGGAAAACAAATGGAGCGACCTTATAACCGGCGCCATTGGCGCAATCGAGGGCGATTTTGATGTTTTTTAAAGATAGCTTGCGCGGAAAAGTCGCCTTGACGAATTCGATATAACGTCCATCCGCGTCGTGGATTTTTGTATTGCGGCCGCACTCATGGTCAGCCGGCAGGCTGTCGTCAAAATCTGAGGCGGCGATTAACGCTTCCATTTCTTCTTCCCAGCCATCAGGCAGTTTAAAACCTTCCGAAGAAAAAAACTTGATACCGTTATCGTTAAAGGGATTATGAGAGGCGGAAATGACAACGCCAGCGTCGGCGCGGTAGGCCCGTGTAATGAAGGCAACAGCCGGGGTAGGCATAGGCCCGACCATCAAAGTATCCACTCCCATCGAGCATAAACCCGAGATAAGAGCATTTTCAAACATATAGCACGACAACCGGGTGTCTTTGCCAATGACCACGCGATGCTTGCCATCATGCCGATGAAAAATCTTTCCGGCAGCCCGGCCAAGGGCTAATGCCGTCTCAACAGTCATGGGGTATTTGTTTGCACGGCCCCTGACACCGTCAGTTCCAAAGATTTTTTTTTCAGGGCGTCGGGTCGTCATGGAAACCTCGTGAATTTCATATATAACGCTACTCGAATACACTCCTGTAAATCAAGCAAAAAAATCCGATCATTGTAACAAAGATACTGATTTTATAAAAAGAACAGTTTTTTTGTTAAGCTGTATATATTTATATATACAAAAACAGACCTATTCAATATAATGTGATTTAAGAGCGATACATGAAACGGCGCGAACTCGAAAAACAATTGCAAGGACTTGGCTGGTGGTTTAGTCATCATGGTGGAGAACATGACCGTTGGACTAACGGAAAAGAACAAGAATCCGTTCCGAGGCACAAAGAAATTGGAGAATATCTGGCTAAGAAAATCTTGAAAAAAGCGAGAGATAATCCCCCAATAAATGAGGAGTAAATGATGGAGCTCGAAGGTAAAATTTGGAAAAGCGACAAATTTTGGTTTGTTGAGGTTCCTTCTATAGACGTATGTACACAAGGTTTTTCACGAGAGCAGGCATTGAAAATGATTGTAGATGCAATAAAGGAACTTATTGCGGGATATTTTCCCGATGAAGATATGAATAACTTTAAAGTTACTGTTCAGGATTACGGGAAAAAGGAAATTGGTATTACTTCATCAAATAATAGTTTAATGGTGTCTTTTTCTCTAATAAGACAACGTGAAGTAAGTAAATCAACTATACGCGAGATAGCAAAAAGACTCGGTTCAAAATCCCCCAATGTATACGCTCAATATGAACGTGGAAATGTAAATATCACATTAAATCAATATGAGAGACTTTTAGAGGCAGTGAATCCTAAAAACCCTCCGCGGTTAAGGGTTAGTTAAAATAAGGTCGCAAATAATAACGTATTTTTGTATACTGGCTCATCTATCAACATTCTTAATAAAGAATAATCATGAATAGCGTTTTATTAAATCTTACAAGTTATATACCTGCAGTTCCTCAATGTGTTACAACCTCATTTTCAAAAATCACAGCCCTTTCAACGAGAACTCTTGCCGCATTAGGACCATGTTTAATCCCGGCGTCATTCTGCCTTTATAATCTGTATCGCAGTTATCAGTTTAAATGGCATCCCTCTTTTGCATTAGATGACAAACTCAAAATCGTGAAATGTAAGACATTCCTTAGCCAATTGAAAGAATTAGACAGTAAATCCCCAGAAGCTGCGTCCCTTCTTGCCCAATGCCGAGCTTTAGAGGCTTCTATCAAACCGAATAATATTCTTGCAAACAAAAGTGACCTGCTTGTTGAATTGGCTAATTACTGTGCAAAAACTGATCCTGAGCAGTCTTATCAAATTGCTAAAAAATTATCATTTTCTGTAAACCTCTACGAGTGTGCTCATAGCATCCATGCGAACTTTCCTGATTTTGCTCCTGAAAAAGTTGCTGATCTTTTGAAAATGGCTATGGATGACTATACTAAAAGGAACAAAGATAGTTCTAGACCCTTTAAACCCTCAATATTAGATGTAAATTGGTATCTCAAGTTTGCCCGAGCTTTTGATAGGGTTCCAAATTCTGGTTTAATGCAAGAATCTTTAAATCATGCTATTAACCTTATTAAATCATTCGAGAATCCTTTAACTCAGCTGCAAGGTTTATGCAAGATCGCAAAGTGCTGTCATGATATCATAGAGCCGCGGGAAGCATTCTTCCGTCTGGCTAAGGCCGAAGATTTACTCAATAAAATTCCGGAGGAGAATTTAATCACATCACATTTAACTTTAGTGACTACTTACCTGTCTCTTGGAGAAAATGAAAAAGCGGAGCTTATGCTAAATGGGGAGCTTCTTCAGGGCATTGTCCGAGAAACTGGAGAAATGAATCAAATTCCTAAATATTTCTATTCTTTGGCAATGCTTGCCAAACAAATTTCTGAGGACAAAAATGCCCCACGAAAAGTTACAGACTTCGCAAATGAAATTTCTTCCAGACTTGACAGAACGCTGCAATTTGCCCCAAAAATTTTGGCAGAGGAAACTTCCGAAGATCGTGCTGATACTTACTTGATTATGGCTAATGCTTACAAAGAACTAGGCGATAAGGATAAATGTAAAAAAGCTGCCGACCTAGCTTTTAAGGAAATCCAAGATTGCCGTGAAGAAGAAGAGGGTGAAGAGGAAAAATCATTTTTTAAATCAAAGAATATGTTACTATGGCGACTTATTCGTGGTTATAAAGATTTTCCAGATGATAGACAAAAAGCCTTAGCAGAGTATGAAACATTATATACTCAATATAAACCTAAAAAGTCTAGTCTATCACATGAAAGAGATCAAATGGGAAGTTTCATCATTGAATGTTACAATGAAATGGGCCTGACTGAAACATCAAATGAATTTTTTAAAATCTACCTTCAAAATATTTTTCAAAAGGATAATAGAGCTTTCGACAAAATAAATGATTTGGTCAATCAACAATGGGACGGTTTCACGGTAGAGCAAAGAAAAGCAGTGTTGGTAGAAGCTGAAAAATTGCTTTCACAGGTCACCCCCATCCAAATTGAACAAACGACAGAGATGGTTGCTGAGGCATATCTAAAAGTTGATAGGCAAAAAAGCCTTGAACTGATTGAAAAATATCAGAATATGAGAGGTAACCAGCATCTTGTGAATGCCTCTATTGTAGGCATTGCCAGCGCTGTTTTGCATTTTTATCCTCAGGCTATTCCTTACATTTTGGTAGGCCTGGGAGCTTTAACTATCTACAAAACTTTTAGCTATGCATAGGAGTGTCATCTTTGCGCCCTGTCAGTCCCGCCCATTATCCTGTTTTTTTATTTCGGAGCTTAGATGTGTTACATTTCGCAACTTTCTCAGACCTTCTCACCGATCTCATTGGCTCAGTGGTTATTTTATGCAACAGCTCCGTAAAAAGGCTTGACTTTTGCCCGGCAATGTCGCATCATTAACATTAGTCAATTCTGTTAATAACCTATAAAGTTCCTTGAGGAGCTGCAATTCGAAAGTGCAACCAAAAATTTATTCTGTTAGTGAACATGTTATCGATCAAAGTTTAATTGATCCCGATGCTCTCTTGACAATCAATAAGCTTAGGGAAGCTGGACATACGGCCTATCTCGTCGGAGGAGGCGTCCGCGATCTTTTGCTTAAAAGAGCTCCTAAAGACTTTGATATTTCAACTTCCGCTCTACCTGAACAGGTTAAGCAAGTCTTCCACCGCAACTGCATTTTGATCGGACGCCGTTTTCGTTTGGCCCATGTGCGATTTGGGCATAAGGTCATCGAAGTTTCCACATTCCGATCCGGAGAGAACGACAGTGACTTGATCCTTCAGGATAACAAATGGGGCAGTGCGCAAGAAGATGTCCTTAGGCGCGATTTTACCATCAACGGCCTCTATTACGATCCATCCAACCATACGATCATCGATTATGTCGGCGGATGGGAAGATATTCAAAAAAACATGCTGCGCACCATCGGCGATCCCTATATCCGCTTTAAGCAAGATCCTGTCAGAATGATCCGCCTGCTGAAGTTCCGCGCCCGTTTCGGCCTTGATATCGATATGGAAAGTCGAAAAGCGTTGGTCAATTGCCGCGATGATATCATTAAAAGTTCTCCCGCCCGTGTTTTGGAAGAGATTTTCCGCATGCTTGAATCGGGAGCATCCGCTCCTTTTTTTTTGTTGATGACGGAAGCCGGTTTATTAGAACTTTTATTCCCGACTTTGACCCATTTCCTCGCGGGGAAATATGGACAGGACGTTTACAAGTTTCTTTCAGGTGCAGATAAAGTCAATCAAAACAATTTAAAAAATACCTTGGACCGTTCGATTTTAATCTCCTGTTTGCTGTATCCTATTCTCGAAAATGAGATCCAAACGCAATACATTTCAAAAAATGTGATTCCACATATTGGTGAAGTGATGGTGTTGACTTCCACTCTTTTGCGGGCCTTCATGACCTCCTCTTTTTCTCATTTTCCAAGACGGATCAGCGCAACGGCGTGCTTCATCCTTGCCACTCAATATCGGTTGACCCCTCTAAGCGGAAAACGCCATGTGCGTCCTAAATTATTCCGCATGAAAGAATTTCAACTGGCTTTGAAGTTCCTTAAATTGCGGGCTATCGTAAACGATAATCTTCTGGAAGCCTACACTTCCTGGAGCAACCTTTATCGAAATCACGATCGGCATGGAGAGAGGAGGCATCATTTGCCGCCTCACATCAAAGACCATGGATAAATAGGCAAGGATAAAGTATGACGATTAAATATTCCGTAGTCATTCCTCTCAAAAATGAGGAAGATAATATTTTAGATTTAATTCAGGAACTTGAACCTGTGATGAGCTCTTTAAAAGAGCCGTGGGAACTCATTTGCATCGATGATGGCTCTACGGACCGCACTTTAGACATTCTGAAGAAAATTGCGAAAGATAAAAAATTTCTTAGGATTGTAGTTTTTAAACGAAATTATGGGCAATCAAGCGCCTTTGATGCCGGATTTAAATACGCCAAAGGTGAATTTGTAATCACATTGGATGGAGACAGGCAAAATGATCCGGCCGACATTCCCAAACTCATAGCAGCTATCGAAAACTGTGATTTAGTCTGCGGCCATCGCTTCAACAGGCGTGATCCCTGGATTAAAAGGATCACATCGCGTTTAGCAAACGGAGTCCGTAGCCGCGTTTGCCAAGATGGCATGCAAGATACAGGATGTTCCTTGAAAATCTATCGTACAACTTGCTTGCGAAACATCAAAATGTACCAAGGAATGCACAGATTTTTACCGGCGCTTTTTGCTATTGAGGGCTTTCGCGTAAAGGAAGTGGATGTTAACCATCGAGAAAGGGTCAAAGGAAAGACAAAATACAATTTTTTCAATCGTTCTTTTAACACTGTTTGGGATATGCTGGCTGTGCGATGGATGCGTCAAAGAAGATTAAATTACGAAATCGTCAAACACGATCATGATTGAACATTGGCGCGAGGTTCTTTATCCTTTAGGCTTTCTAGCATCTCTCGCTTTTACCGCTAGGTTTCTTGTTCAATGGATTTATAGCGAAATCAAGCAGCAAAGCGTTGTCACTCGAGTGTTTTGGAAATTGTCTTTAGCGGGCAACCTCCTGCTTATGTTCCATTCGATTATCCAAATGCAGTTTCACGTTGCTTTTATTCAAGTTTGCAATGGAGTTGTTTCCTGGCGCAATATCAACCTTATGCGATCTCCTCGGGAACAATACAGTTTAAAAACCACAGTCTTTCTTATGATAGGAGCGGTATCATCCATTGTGATTTTATTTGGAATCCAAAACTATTGGCTTAATGATGGAATAGATGGATGGTTTCGAGTGCCTGTGTGGCAATGGCAGGAAGGGGTATATGAACAAGCCGGCATGGCTTGGCATCTCATCGGTTTTGGAGGCTTGATCTTATTTAATAGTCGATTTTGGATCCAATGGTGGATAGCCGAAAAGAACAAGGTCAGTTCTTTAGGCCCATCATTTTGGTGGATGAGCCTGATTGGCGACATTTTCTGCTTGACCTATTTCTTACGGATAGGCGACCTTGTCAATATCGTCGGCCCTGCTTTTGGATTGATTCCTTATTTGCGCAATCTCATGCTGATCTACAAACCATCAAAAATTTCAGAAAGCTCACCATGAATACACACTATTCATCCCTTTTTATCTTCGCCGGAGAGCAAAGCGGCGACCTTCATGGCAGCCATTTGATAAAGGCTTTGAAAGCGCGAAATCCCGATGCTTATATTTTTGGCGTGGGAGGACCTGCCATGCGCGATCAGGGGATGGTTGCTATTCTGAAAATGGAAGACTTCGAAGTGATGGGTTTCACGGATGTGATCCTATCTTTGCCTAAACTTAGCAAGATGTTCTATCAAATCCTTGCATTGATTTTGGACAAGGTTCCAAAGGTTGTTCTATTAATTGATTACCCCGGCTTTAATCTGCGCCTGGCAAAGGCCTTACGCAAGCATGGATTTCGAGGGAAAATTGTGCAATATGTGTGCCCCTCTGTTTGGGCGCATGGCCGCAAGCGCATCAAGCATATGGCAGAAACGCTTGACTTGCTTTTGACAATTTTGCCGTTCGAACCTGGTTATTTTAACGGATCCGGTTTAAGGGCGATATACATAGGCAATCCATTGCAAGAGTATATCAAGACCTATCATTATCGCGGGGACTGGAAAAATGCGCTGGGAATCCCGGTTGCGGATCCTTTAATTGCTTTATTTCCCGGAAGCCGTCAAGGGGAAGTCCATCGCAACCTGCCGGCTATCCTGGAAGCTGCTGAAAGGCTCAAAATAGAACAGGGAAATGTCTGTTTTGCTATTTCATGCGCTCATTCATCCACAAGCGTTTTTGCCAAAGACATTTTACTGAGAAGCCCTTTAAAAATTGATCGGGACATTTTTTTTGTCCCAAAACAATATACCTACGAAATGATGCGCGACAGCCATGCTGCAGTTGCTAAATCGGGCACGGTAACTCTTGAACTTGCCCTGCATCGATGCCCGACAGTGGTGATATACAAACTCACTTGGTTGAATAGGTTGGTAGCTAAATGGATATTAAGATTGAATTTGCCTCATTATGCTCTCGCCAATATTTTAGCAGGGCATTCTGTGTTTCCTGAATTGATTGAACAGGGTTTTTCTGCAAAAAATATTCATGCGCAGTTGAAAATGTTGTTCAATGATACGTCGGAAAGAAAAATTTGTTTGGAAGGATGCGATATGATAAAAGCTTTATTGAAGGATAATGAAGCAAGTCAGGAGGGAGCTATGAAAGTTGAGGAGCTCTTATTATGCTAAAAAATAAGTGGCGCAAATTCAAAAGGAGATTTTTAGCGTATTCCTATGCTTATGGGGGAAAATATGTCATCAAGTTTCTCTTGTGGTCTTGCAAAACAAAGATAGAAGGAATCGAGCGATTTGTAAAACTTGCTTCGCAGGAAAAATGTATTTTAATGCTTTGGCATAATCGTTTGGCGCTTGTGGCTGAGATCTTGAATCGGCATGCGCCTCAATTTATTTATACAGCCTTGATCAGTAAAAGCCATGATGGCGATCCCCTCGAAATTCTAGCCCGTAGTTATAAATCTGGAAAAGCCATTCGCGTTTCTCATAATGCGCGACATCAAGCCTTGAAAAAAGTCATTAATAGCCTGAAGAAGAGCCATGAAATCATCGTGATAACTCCTGATGGACCTAGAGGTCCGTGCTATAATGTCAAACCAGGCATCGCTTGGGCTGCCAAAGAAGCAAAGGCCACAATCATTCCCTTTACATGGAAAGCGGATCATTTTTGGGAGCTTAAAACATGGGACGGGTTTATGCTTCCCAAGCCATTCTCGACAATTCACGTTGTATTAGGGGAGCCGATCAAAGTAGAAGACGGAACCCCGATGAACGGGGTTCAATATCTAACAACCAAACTGCAACAATCGTTGCAATCTTTGCACTAAGTAGCTCCTAAGGTTTTTGCCAGATGGGATTGCCAGTATGCCTGTCGATACAGGTTATATAGGTTTGTTTCCCATCACGATGTTTAGAGAATACAAAGATACAGTCCCCAGCTAGTTGCCAGGAAACAATTTTTGCATGGAAGGCTTTATCCCATAGACGATCACCATAATAGGTGTAAGTTGAAATGTGGTCTTCGGCTTCAAAGGAAGAGATCACAAGAACGCTATCAGGCGAAAGGATCATTTTCTCTTGTTCGAAATCATAATCTGAAAATTGAGATGACGAGTTTCTTGGAAGAGCTACGGCGAGTGATGAAATAGATAAAAACAAGCTTAAAAAGACAATTCTTAAAGCATTCATAACGATCCTTTTTTTAAATTTAATGTTGAATTGATTTCATTCAACGAGATAGCATTCTACAAATTTAAATGTATCATTTCAAGGAAAACCATGATGTTGCTTCAGAACGCAACTTATCATTAGAGTAAAAATCAAAAATATTATATACACTACCTTAATATAAAAAAATTAAGGTCATTTGTTAAATGGATGAATCGCAAACACCGACAGGTTTTGATAATTTAAAAAATTCGATTTTCAAAACAGCTTCAGGTGATGACATCACCCAAATGTATGATACCCGTAAATTATTCCTCGGAATACAAAGGCATTTATTCGCCATCAGTTTGTGCGCCCTTGTTTTGGCCGTCTTAGGCGGGTTGTACACGTATCATCAATTGACAAATTTCAAGGCTGATGCTGTTGTTTTATATAAAGAAGATTTGCCTAAAATCCTTCCTGGAGGCATCACACTTAATAATCCTACCTTGACAACAGCTGTGGATTTGATCCCTCTGGATGCCAATTACCAAGCGATCATCGGTCAATTAGGTTTAAATTTAAATTATAAGCAAATTGAGAGCATGATCGATGTTTCCAAGCCTTTTAATAATTCGCATTTGGTCCACATCATTGCAAAGAGTAACAATCCCAACTTGGCAGTCGATATTGCCAATGCCTTGGCAAAAATTGCAGTCAAAAGAAGCCAAGATTTTTACAGCCAACAGCTTCAAGCGGAACTTAACAACTTTAAAAATCAATTAAATGAAATTAACCAAAGGCTTTCACAAGAGCTCAAGGAAATTGAAAACTTTAAGAAAGAACATCAATATTTTGAAATGACGGCAGATTACGTCACTATGATCAACCAACTTACCGATGCTCGCAACAAATTACAATCCGCTAATATAAGATTTAATGGCTTGTATGTTGAATACGAAAACCTCAAAAGAGCAGTGGCACATTTACCGGAACAAGTCGAGTCGCGAGATACCCTAGGAGAGGGTAGAGGGAGTTCTCCTCAAGTGCACATTGAGATCCTGCGGCAAAGTTTGACAGAGGCGCGTGCGAAATATTCGCCCGAGAACCCTAAGGTGAAGATATTAGAGGATCAACTCAAGGATGTTTTAGCCCAAGAAAAGCAATTATCGGAAGAAGAAGGGACATCTGCAGAACCTTTTTACGAAAGGAACGTTTCCAAAGAAAGGTTGAACCTTGAGCTCATGCGCATGGAAAGCAAGGTCCGTTCTGCTCAAAAGACCAAAGAAGACTTAGCCTCTTCCCTTTCCAAGATTGAAAAAAACCTTGGGACATTGCCTGCAGAACAAATGGTATTTGCCAAGATGTTAAGGGTAAAGCAGATTTCAGAAGAGCAAGTGGATTTCTTAAATAAAGCCATTAAAACATTGCAGCTCATGTTGAATGTACCCACAGGTTCCTTCGAGTTGTATCAATTGTCCGAAAAAGCAAGGCCGCTGAGCGAATCAATATGGGTCAAAGGATTGCCCATCATAGGATTGCTTTTAGGGACATTGTTGGGGATCTTCTTTGCTGTTTATCTTGAAATGCGCGATACAAAATATCGGACACTGAAGGAAATCGAAATGGAAGTTAATGTTCCTGCTCTCATGTTAGTGCCGGAATTTTCCTTTTTTTCAAAAAGGAATAGCAAAGAAAAAACCCTTTATTTCATCAGAAGTTTGGCGGAACGGCTGGAACGTCTGGCTTCCAGAGGCAAATTGTCAAGCCAAGAAGTTTCAAAAGGCCTTTCAGTAAGTTTTACAAGTTCCATCAACCGCGAAGGCAAAAGTTGTCTCTCTTACCATTTAGCTTTATATTATCATCAAATAGGCAAAAAAGTTCTTCTAATGGAAACTGATGCTACATATAACCCTTTTGCTGATCACATTTCCTGCGTCCCATTGGAGAAATATCTGGAAAATAAGGCGGCATTAGAAGAAATCATCATTAAAGAACCAATGGATCGCATTAAGGTGGGACAAAATGACCTATTCATGAAAGAACTGCTCAAATCTCAAAAAATGATCCAGCTCGTCGATCAGATAAAAAAAGACTACGAAGTCTTCATCCTAGATACGCCGGGCGTTATAGAGACAGATTATACGATTAATCTTGTGGCAATGACAGATTTGCATATCTTTGTCATTGGCTCATCTGTAGCTGATAAGAAAATGGTGAATGAAAGCTTGAGGGACCTCTTTATTGCGGGAGCTAAACCTTCAGGGATTATTTTGAATAGAGTTTCATCTGTATACATTGAAGACATGCGGATCAAATTGGAAACACAAAGATCCAAAATGCATTTTTGGAGAAAAATTTTTCGAAAGTAGGTCTTATCTAGTGCTCCATCACGCTTTAAGAAAGAAAAATGGCCTTAGCTTTGCTCTTTTGGTTTTGTTCGCAGCCTTGTTTTTGGGTTCGTGCAGCAGAGGGCTTCCTGGTCCATGCCTAGACGGCCGCAGGCCGGAAATAATGTCAGGAGAAGCCCCCGGCGCCATCGACTATGGAGCCCTCTTAGATAGCAATATTTGCGAGGAGGAGGACGAGGAAGATATTGAGGAAAGGGTGCCGCTGTCCCCTGAATTCTTTGATCCTTATGAACCGTTAGTCAAAGATTTCAAAATTTCAATTGGAGATGGTTTAGAAGTTTCGGTTTTTGGAGAATTAGAGACTTATTATGAGAATGTCGTTATAGCACCGGATGGCTGCTTGTATTACGCTTTTCTGGAAGGTATCCCGGCAGCCGGACATAGCCTGGCTGCTTTGACGAAAAAATTGGAAAAAGCCCTTGATAAGTATTTTAAAAATCCCAAAGTAACGCTCAATCTGAGAAACTCCATGACCTTAAATTGGAAAATTTTAGGTAAAGTCCAAAGACCGGGAATCTACTTTATCAATGAACCCATCACCCTAAGAGAAGCAATTGGACAAGCCGGTGGATTATCTACGGAAGGTTATGAATATAAAGCCTCTAACAGCGACCTTGAAGTATTAGCTGACCTCAGAAATTCTTTTATAATAAGGAATAATAAAAAATTAGATATCGATTTTATGAGATTGATCCACAGCCCAGATCTACAACAGGATATTTTTATAAAACCTCAAGATTATATCTATATCGCTGAATTCCCTTACAGGGAAGTTTATGTTCTAGGAAATGTACGCGCTGCTAGCAGGATTCAATACTTGGATAATATGACCCTGATGCAGGCCCTGGCTACGGCCGGGGGATGGCCTACAGGAGGACCTTATACCGCTGATTCCAGCAATTGCATTGTAATCCGAGGGGATCTCGAAAACCCGCGCGTCGTAAAATGTAATTTACATAAGATTGTAAAAGGCGAAGCAATGGATTTTTATTTGGTCCCCGGCGACATCATTTATGTCCATAATAAGTCCTTCCGGTTTGCTAGGCTGCTAGTGCGCCTTGCCATCGATACATTCATACAATCTTTTGCGACAGCGGCTGGAAGCTATTATAGCGAATTCAAGTGGTTTCATATTAATACAACTGAATCTACGACGGGTGATTAAGAGTGGTTGGTTATGAATAAACAAATTAAAATTAAGAAGTTTATCACTATCCTTCTCTGGTTGCTGACCGGGATGTTTTTTTATGCAGAAGGACAAGAGCATCCTTCCTTAAAGCCTTATCGACTGAAGTTTGGCGACTTGCTTGACATCTCTGTCTATGGAGAAGAGTTTACAAAACGCAATGTCATGGTAGGACCCGATGGCACCCTTAATTACTTATTTGTAAATTCAGTGCCGGCAGTAGGTAGGACGATAGCCGAAGTACGGCATGAAATTACGGAAAAACTCAAGGAGTATTATCGTTATCCACTTGTGAGTATTGCACCAAAGCATTTTAGCTCGGAATACTACACTATAATCGGACAAGTGCTCGGCCAGGGTGCCTATCCTGTGAATTCTGATTCGACCATTTTAAGTGCCTTGTGTGCAGCTCAAGGATTTACTACGCGCCTTTTTCGCAATCAAACTGTGGATACAGTTGACTTTGACCGCTCTTTTTTAGTGCATAATGGAGAATATATCCAAGTTGATTTTGAACAATTATTACAAGCGGGGGATATGAGTTGGAACTTTCCTTTGCAAGGAGGCGACTATCTCTTCTTTGCAAATTTAGGACTGAATAGAGTCTTTATTCTCGGAGAAGTGCTAAGGCCAAATGTTGTAGATTATTTGCAAAATATTACTCTGATGCAGGCTATTGCAGAAGGTGGAGGGGTAACAGACAGGGCCAGTTCCCGCATCCTGGTCATACGAGGATCTCTAGCTTACCCTAAATGGTTTTATATCGATAGCAACTTGATATTTAAAGGATGTGCCGGTGATTTTTCTTTGATGCCGAATGATATCGTTTATGTCCCTCCAATGCAATTTGTTAATCTAAGGGATATTATAAGAGAGGGAATCAGTTCTTTTATCTCAATCGTGGCAAACGTGGGTGGAACGAATTCATTCTTGGAAATGACCCCAGCTGCAAAAGGCACAAATATTGTATCCCCGGTCCCTGTTTTTGGCACCGGCGGAGTTCCTCCAATTATCCCCTCTCCTTCTCCTGCCCCGGGTCCTCTATAGTTTATATCTGACATAACGGCTAGCCAAGACATAATTCCAGCCCAAGTTTCCAATCAGGCAAAGAGATATTAAAAGCGTTTTTTATTTTCAAATTATCCAAGAGTGAATTCTTTTGCCTATGTGCAGAAGAAGGGTAAGCACTGGATGGAATTTTGATGAGCTGCGGTCGAATCTTTTCCGTTCCATACGAGAAAATGGCTTCGGCGAAATGGAACCAGGTCGTATTACCGGAAGCACTCAAATGATAGAGGCCTGATTTGCTTTGATGTTCGTGGCATAAGATCTGAGCTGTTGCCTCAGCTACGAAACGGCACCATGTAGGAGCTCCTATCTGGTCGTCAACAATGCTTAACGATTCCTTTTCTAAGCCTAATTGCAGCATGGTGGTGAGAAAGTTTTTCTTTCTCTTCCCATAAATCCAACTTGTGCGCAGTATCAGATACTCTCCTCCTACGGAGGTAATCGCCTTTTCGCCAATTAATTTCGTTTCACCGTAATAATTTAAGGGATTGGTTTTGTCGTCCTCATTGTAAGGCTCTGTTTTCGTTCCATCAAAAACATAGTCGGTCGAATAATGAATCAACCTAGCATTGAGCCGAAGGGCTTCTTCCGCTAGAATCCCCGGAGCTATGCCATTGATCGCCAATGCCTCTTCTCTTTCTGTTTCCGCTTTATCTACAGCAGTGTAAGCAGCTGCATTCACAATGACATCGGGATGGTATTTTTGCAGTGCTTTGCGCATGCCTGCGGGATCCTTGAGATCAAAGCTTTTCCGATCACATGCAATCACTGTCCCTAGAGAAGCGAGGGATCGTTCAAGTTCCCAGCCGATCTGACCATCTTTGCCTATGAGGAAGATTTTTTTCATGGGAAAGTCAATGCGTCCCTAAAAAATTTGCCCTGTTGATCTTTATTAGATAAGGAAGGATGTCCGTGAATAGGCCAAGGAATCGCCAAATCAGGATCATTCCAACGAATGCATTCTTCGGAATTCCGATCGAAAAAATCGGTCGTCTTATATAAGAAATGAACATGTTCTGAAAGCGTTAAAAATCCATGGGCAAAACCTTTGGGGATCCAGACAATCTGATGCTCATCAGATTTGAGATGGATGCCAACCCATTTTCCGAAGGTTGGAGAGCTTTGTCGGAGGTCGACGGCCACATCATAAACAGCGCCTGAAATGACTCTGACAAGCTTGCCTTGCTGCTGCCTTAGTTGGTAATGCAAGCCTCTTAAGACATGCTTGACTGAATAAGAGTGATTATCTTGGACAAATGATTCTGTAATTCCGGCGAGTTGGGTCAATTCCCTTTGATTATAGCTTTCAAAAAAATAGCCCCGTTCATCTTTAAATACGATAGGTTCGAAAATCTTGACATCAGGGATTGAAGTAGAGATGACTCTCATGTCACCTCATAATGAGTTAAAATCCAATCGCGGTATTCTCCGCTGACGACATTTTCCAACCAAGGCAGATGGTCTAAATACCAGATGACTGTCTTACGCAGGTTATTTTCAAACGAATCTTTTGGGCTCCAGCCAAGCTCTTTAGTCAGCTTGGAAGTGTCGAGGGAATAGCGCAAGTCATGTCCCGGACGGTCCTTGACGTGCTTAATCAGGGATTCATGGGGGCAATAAGGAGAATCCGGCTTCAGCTCATCCAGTAGATGGCAGATCCCCTTAACAAGGGAGAGATTCGTGCACTCCATTCCGCTGCCGATATTGTAATTCGAACCCGGTATCCCCCGTTCGAGGACCAGCTTTAAAGCATCGCAGTGATCTCCAACATAGATCCATTGCCGGATTTGCTGGCCGTCTCCATAGATTGGCAAAGGCTTCCCTTGGATTGCATTTAAGATTATCAATGGAATCAATTTTTCCGGAAACTGAAATGGTCCGAAGTTATTCGAACTATAAGAAGACAAAGTAGGTAGGCCATAAGTTTTATGAAAGGCTCGGACAAAGTGATCAAATGAAGCTTTAGATGCAGCATAGGGGCTATTCGGTGCAAAGGGGCTATTTTCGGTGAAGGGGGGATCTGTATAGGATAAGGATCCATAGACTTCATCAGTTGATACATTTAAAAAACGAAAACTATTTTTTGCATTGGGCGGCAGTTTTTTCCAATAGACGAGCGTTTCCTCGAGAAATGCAAAACTTGCCATGACATTTGTGTTTAAAAAATTTTCAGGATGATAAATGGAACGGTCGACATGTGTTTCAGCAGCAAAATGAACAATCATTTGCGGGGAATGTTTCTGCAGCAATTCCCGAACAAGAGTGCGATCGCCGATATCTCCCTGGACAAAAATATGGGAGGAATTGTGCTCTAAAGATGCTAAATTATTGACATTGCCGGCATAGGTTAATTTGTCAAGATTGACTACTTTTTGTCTTTCTTCAGCAATGCAATTCAATACAAAGTTAGACCCGATAAACCCCGCTCCGCCTGTGACAAAGACCATAATTATGCCTAGAATTTAAAATGTTGCATAACTTCAGTTGAGATCCTATCATAAAGATTAAAAATGACTATATTCTTTTTCACTCAAACTTTGCGTTTGCGTTTGCATTTGCATTTGATTTTGCATCTCATATTTGACTGCTGTATAGTTTTCAAACTTGGCAACTTCCTTTCTAAAATGTAAGTTAATATTGCCGATAGCTCCATGGCGATTTTTAGCTACAATCAATTCTGCCATGCCAGGCTTGTCCATAGGATCATAATATTCCCTTCTCAATAAAAACATGACAATATCGCTATCTTGTTCAATGCTGCCGCTTTCCCGCAGATCGCTCATCATGGGGCGATGGCCCTGCCTTTCTTCAACTTTTCGGGATAATTGCGATAAGCAAAGGATCGGAATATTTAATTCGCGCGCTAGATTTTTCAGCATGCGCGAGATTTCGGAGATCTCATTTTGGCGGTTTTCTTGGGTGCGGTTAGAACCTGAACCGGAAATAAGCTGCAAGTAGTCGATCACTAACATGCCAATGCCATAGTTCTCTTTCATGCGTCGGGCACGGGCGCGCAGATCTGTGACTTTTAGCCCCGGCTGGTCATCGATGATCATGACATGCTTTTGCATATCGTTAACGCTGGAGACAATGCGTTGAAATTCAACGCCGTCCAGAGAGCCCGTTTTAATTTTATCAGATTCAACTTCAGACTGAGAGCATACGATGCGATGCACAAGCTGCTCAGCGCTCATCTCAAGGGAAAAAATTCCGACCGGAATTTTGCTTTTGAAACAAATGTTTTCGGAAATATTCAACGCTAAGGCTGTTTTACCCATGGCTGGCCGTGCAGCTAGGATCATCAAATTGGATTTATTGAACCCATTGATCATCTTATCGAAATCAGCAAAATGCGTGGCAATCCCTGTAATCCCCGCGTCCTGGGGCCCTAGCAGTTGAAAGCGCTCCTGACGGTCTTGCAAATCTTTTAGGAAAGGGAGGGAAGATTCGGCTTTGACACCCGTTAAAATTTCACTGATCAATTTTCCCGCGTGGGGATTTGCAGATTGACTGATCTGAAAAAAAGCTTGCTGCGCTTCATCTAAAGTTTCTTGGACGTTATCAGGCTCTTCGAAGGCTTTTTTTTCAATGCTTTGGGCAGCGTTGATCATGCTGCGCAACACGGATTTATCGCGGATGATATCTACATATTCTTCGATATAGGCCGATGTTCCGGCGTACTGGGCAAGGATTGTAATATAGGCAGCTCCGCCAACAGCTTTGAGCTTATCTTGACGGCGCAACTCTTCGCATACCAAGTGCACATCAGCAGGTTTATCATTTTTATAAGCGGTTTTTAAGATCAGAAAGATGATTTTGTGTTCGGTATAGTAGAAATCGGAATCGTCCAAACCATCTGCGGCAATATTGAGTGCGTTGATGCTCGTCAGCATACAGCCGAGCACCATCATTTCCGATTCTTTGGAATTGGGAGCAATTTTTACTTTTGTCGTATTTGGATCAACCATATGGATAGATGATAAGTGATAAAAAGATTAAGACGAAAGAAAAATAAAAAGCATAGCAATAAATGGATGGACAAAATGGACAGGATGTCATCCCGTCCATTTGACCATTAAAAAGTGATTAACAGCAACAACACAAATTTTTTCTTCCCAGCAAGGCAATCATTAAAACGAATTCTGATGGAACGATGATTACAGCTGCAGGAATAAATAACAGAGGATTGAACACTGCCACTAAGAACAAAACAGTTGGGAGTATGGCCAATGCCAGCCATGAGATCATAGAAATACTAGAGCTTGTGGGATTAGAAAGGAATGTTCTTCCTAGTCCGGTATGGCTAGTTTGCTGTGTAGGCAGTGTGTAAAATGTTGTAGTAGGCTGTTGTACTGGAATGTGCGAAGGAAACGAAGTGAAAGTTGAATTTGGTTGTTCAAAGTCGGAAGGAGAAAGAGGGCGATTATAAACTTGAGGTGTTGATAATGGTGCTACAATTGTTGGCGTGTTGATGCCATGTTTTAGCTCCTCAGCTTTGTTCTTATTCAAGAATTCTCTAAATTGTGCATGTTGTTGTGTTGGTGTAAATGTAAAAGAAGGCATTGGAGTATGTGTTGGAATAACAGGAAGAGGTGTTGGAATAGAGGAAAAAGCTGGTTGATGTTGATGTGTTGGAGGAGCAATAGGTTTATTAAACACTGTGGGTGTTGGTAGAGGTGCTATAACTGTTGGTGTGTTGATGCCTTGTTTTAGTTCATCTGCTTTTCCTTTATTCAATACTTCTCTACGAGGTGCTGTGTTAGGATTTCCTTGTTGCATCAAATTTGCAGGGACCGCAGAGTATTGTGGGCTTGGATGGCCTCTATGTTGGTTAGATAAAGCTTCTCTTGTTACTGATTGAGCTGGTGTTGGACCTGTCGGATTCATGGAATAACTCCTGTTTTATGGTTTATGAATAAGTTGACGATCTAGCCTCTATTAATCGGTTAATCATATTAAGCTACAATAAAGATAAAAACAATCTTTTATTAAGGACAGGGTGCAATTAAGGTACAAGATGGACGGAACCCCATGGACAAGGCAAAATGGACAACAATGGACATGGACGATGTTACGTTTCGTCCATGTCCATTGTTGTCCATTTTGCCCTGTCCATTGGCTGCTGTCCATGTTAAGGGTGTTATTGCACTACACAAAAATTTATAATTTGACATAAAACCTGGGTTGTTGTTTCTTTGTTCCGTTGCAAGAAGAATTTTAATGCCACGTGCATTTATCAAATTTTGTATCTAAACATAGGAGACCTAACATGAGTTTCGGGTTAATTTGTCTTACTTTAATTTTATTTCTAAGTGGAGTTTTCAAAAAAGGACTCCAAAAGAGAACATTCGGGCAGTATCCAATGCGAATGATCCTCGCTGTTCTAGCAATTTTAGGGATAGGGCTTAATCTTACTGCTGCTGAAAAAGCTTCTGAAAAAAGAACTCGAGGCATTGGCCTGAAAGCTCTTTCACAAGAAGATATACAGCATATAGAACAAAATTCCCATTGGATCACCAAAGTGCATCCCAATAAAATTGGGGCTGCAAGAATACACGAGCACCTAAAAAAGAACGGACAAGAGCCTATAGAGATAGCCATCGCTCAATTTCCTCATGAGGAAATAATCACAAGCTTTGGACTGTCTGAAGAAACACTCGCAAAAATCCAAGGGTCTGTCAGCGAACATCCCCTTCCTTCTGCTGTCGACAACAGTACATTGCCTTCTTTTCCTCCAATTGGAGATCAGCAGCAGCTTGGATCGTGCGTTGCTTGGGGTTCAACATATTATCAGGCCACCCATGAATACGGCCTTTTAAATGGTATAAACAATAAAACTAGCAATGCTCATCACCTTTCCCCTAAATGGACATATAACCTCCTCAATGGCGGTGGAGATAATGGGTTAAATCCCTCCGATGCCTTTAACTTGCTCTCCCAAAACGGAGCGACGACCCTTGCCGATTTTCCCTACGATGACAATTACCTCGCATGGGATCTTAATCCTCAAGATTGGGTGTCAGCTATTTCTTACCGGATGGCCCCAGCAAAAATGTTGTCAGGAATTGGAGGCAGCCAGCCGCAAAACTTGCAAACAATCAAACAACTTTTGAATAATGGACACGTCCTCACCTTTGCAACGTTTGTCGATTCATGGGTCACTACCGATGTTAAAAAAGATCCTGCAAATCCAGATAGTCCTGCTGTAGGCGAGCAAGCTGTTTTCTGGATGAGGGGATCGAATGGAGGCCATTACGTCACAATTGTAGGCTATAATGATGATGTGTGGATCGATATAAATAAAGACGGTATAGTCGATCCAGGTGAAAAGGGAGCATTTTTAATCGCAAATTCTTGGAGTGAGAGCTGGGGGAATAATGGCTTCATATGGATCTCGTATGATGCATTTTTAGCTACTTCTGCTGTACCCAAAGGTCCTAAAACGAACAGGGTTCCAGTAGCAGCTGCCATGAATAACTATGTGGTCAGCGTCACTCCAAAATCTGCCAACTACAAACCTAGTTTGATTGCACAATTCACCTTGTCGCAAGCTGTGAGGGATGTAGTATCTATCGGGGGCGGCATTTCTGATCCCGCTGAAACAATACCCTCGCAAAAATTCAAGAGCGGAGCGCTTGTTAATCAAGGCGGTTCTTATGAATTTAATGGAACAGCTCCAGGTTCTTCTGAGGCTGCCACCTTTGCAGTGGACTTGACTGATTTAATCCCAGCTCAAAATGCCTCTTCAACTACCCAGCGATTTTATTTATTGCTAGGAGAGAACAAGCCCGACCATCCAACCACTTTAACGGCATTCTCGTTGATCGATAAGGCTCACCAAGTTCAAGTGGATTATGCCAAAGTTCCGGTTGTGTGCGATAATCAAAATCTAGATCTTTACATCGACTATGATTACTATTCAGGCCCTGCTCAAGAACAGACCATCCCTGTTGTGAATATTACTTCACCGGCAGATGGAGGCACTGTACATGGGACTGTCGATGTAACGGCCCATGTTGAATCTACCGGAGAGATTTCTAAGGTGGAATTTTTTGTTGATTCTGTCCTCAATAGCACAGAAACAACTGCACCTTACGTGGCTTCCATAGACACAACACAGTTGTCGGAAGGGGCTCATGAAATCTCTGCAGCAATTTATGACACTTCTAAGAATGTTGCATTAACCACCATCATTGAAACCGTGCAAAATACCCCTCCCACAATAGCCATAAATGCCGGAGGAGACGTTGTCAATTATAAGGGGATCACATGGAAAAAAGATGAAGACTTTACGACGCCATCAGGGGTCTATTCCACCTTATTGAATTTTGATAACCCCGTCTATCGAACAGATAGATACGGACATTTTTCTTATAATGTGGCAGTGGATAATGGTCCGCATACTGTCACTTTAAAATTTGCAGAACTACGCTTTAGACTGCCTGGTAAACGCATTTTTAACGTGGCGATCGATGGAGTGCAGGTGATTTCACATCTGGACTTGGTTAAAGTCGCAGGTTATGGAGTGCCTTATGATCTGAGTTTTCAGGTCAATGTCACCAATAATCAGATTCATATAGATTTCATTCCGGTGGTCGAGAGGGCCAAAGTGAATGCTATTGAAATCACAGCTAATTAATTAGCTAACTTTGGTAAAATTGAATCACCCTGGAATTTTGCAAATTTCAGGGTGATTTTTTTTTTGCTGTTCCGCGTGAAACGCAACTTTCACAAAATCAATAGGATTCGTTGTAACCTTCTGTTTTTCAACTAGGAAAGAATTTTTTTAATTTAAAATATCAATTGAAAATAAATCCATTAAAGAGTTATTTATATTAAATTGAATATTTGAACAAAAAGACAGGATCTAAAGATATACTGAAGTCGATTTTGAACATCCTGACAGACAAAGCTTTAATCAAGAGAAAATTTAAAAGGAGAAAATTATGAAGTTGAAAGACTTATCAATCACAAAGGTGTGCCTTGGGGCTTTACTTGCCTTGGCCCCCCTTGCTCAGATTCACGCTAATACCTTTACTTGGAACGGGACTGGTACCGGCTTAGATACAGCTGGAAGTTGGACTCCCTCCGGACCTCCAGGAGCAGGAGATATTGCTTTGTTTGCTGGGGCAAGCTCCCAGCCTATAGCTAATGGAACTCAACTCATTTCGGAGATAGATTTCTCACCGAGTGCTATCGCCTATACTTTCACTTGGAATGCATTTCCATTAACAATAACCGGGGCAGGGGTGAGCAATGGCTCAAACCAATCTCAAGTTTTTAACATTAACACTGGAAGCGGGGGGGCTTTGATGTTTAATGGCTCCTCTTCTGCGGATGTCACAAAATCGGGTACAATTTCATATACACCCTCTGCAGCAGGAGCACTGCTTCAATTTAATGGGACTTCTACTTCTTCTGTTGCACCAATTACAGTAACCAACGGTGGACTTGTTAATTATACTGCAGGGACTAATGCAGGCACTTCTATTATTACAGCAGATAGTACTTCTGCTATAGTGTTTTCTGGTGGGAATTCACAATCTGCGCATATTACAAGCACCGGCAATACCACCAATGGGGTTTTATTCAGTGGAGCTGCTAAGGCCGGCGGGGGCATAACTCCGACACAAATAACTTTAAATGGTTCGAAATTAATATTTACAGATACCAGTGATGCCAATAATGCAGTGGTTACTGCGAATGGGGCTAGTATAATATTATTCGACACCTCTACGGAAAGTACAGGAACTGGACCTATTGTAACATTAAATGATACCTCAAATTTTTCTTTAACAACGAATAGCCCTGCAACACAAAAAGTAGGGAGTTTGAATTCTAATTCAACGTTATCGTCGGTTAATTTGTTCGCTAATAAAAGTTTAACCACAAATGAAGGTTCTGGCGTAAATGATGTTTATGCAGGAGATATTACAGGGGATTTTACAAGTTCATTTATAAAAGATGGTCAAACAAATAGTAGCTTGACATTAACTGGACCCATTGGAGGCAGCTGGGAAGCTGTTTGCAATAATGGAACATTAATTGGAAATACATCCAACCTTAACCGCTTCATTACCATCAAATCACCGGGGATTGTGCTATTTAACCAAACGACAAATGGAACTTTTACAGAAGTGTTTTTGCATTCTGGAACTGGGACTGATGGAACTCTTGTTAAAGAAGGTTCTGCAACATTAATCATCGACCCCACATCGGATAGTAGTGGATTTCTCGGTACTACTCTAGTCAACAACGGAACCTTTCAATTGGATGGCCAAATAGGCGGTACCCTTGATGTGTTTTCGACTTTAACAGGCACAGGGACAGCAAACGGCCTACTCACAATTGAGACTGGAGGAACAATCGCTCCTGGGAATAGTATCGGGACGATTAAAGCAGGAGATTATGTTCATAACGCTGGCGCGTTCTATCAAGATCAAGTGAATGGATCTGCTGCTACAGCCACGTCCCTTATCCTTGCTACTAAAACAGGAACTGTTGACACAGCCACAGCAACTGCGACTTTGAATGGCGGTACAGTGAATGTCACTTCCACGGATGGAACATTTTTGATTGATACACCTTATACAATATTAACAGCTAACGGCGGAGTAACAGGTCAATTCACAAATTCTACAACTTCGATCAACCCATTTTTAGTGTCAAATTTAAGCTACGATCCAAATAATGTCTTCATGACATTGAACACAAATTTTTCAGGCTTTGCTGATACATCGAATGAAGAGCATGTCGCTGAACAGCTAGACAGCATTGTGCATCCATCTGATGATCTTCAAGAGGTTTTGCAGGCGTTAGTGACATTGTCGCCAGATGGTCTCGATCATGCCTTAGATCTATTGAGCGGCCAGCAATACACCAGCATTTTCCAAGTGAGCCAATTGTCAACTCGCCGTTTCTTGAGAGAATTGTTGGTCCCTTTCCGTCTCAATGCTCTCTCAGAATGCCAATGCCCACGGACTATTTGCTGCGGGGATATTGAAATTTGGGAAGATGTTCAATACGGTAGAACTTATTTAGAGGGCGATCATAAGGCTGACGGCTATAGATTGCGCAATATCGATGCAGCAATCGGTGCTCAAATGTCATTTGATGCATGCTGGAAAGCAGGTATTGCAGCCTATTATGAAAATGACCATATTCATTATAAATTAAGCGGGAGAGCTCGCGTCAATACTATCGTTGGTGCTCTTTATGGCATCTATCAAGATGAATGCTACTATCTGTTAAGCGATTTGCTCTTCGGATATAGCCACTTCAACTTAAAGAGAGATATTCATTTTGCGGACATCCACCGTAAAACCCGTGCCCATCCCAAAATTTATGATGTGACATCCTATACTGAAGCCGGTGCCAATTTAATAGAAAGCTGCTACGGCAATTTGCAGCCGTTCGTTGGTTTGGAATTCGGTTGGTATCGACATAATCATTTTCATGAAAAAGGAGCCGAATCGATTGACTTAGATGTGAAAAGCAAAGATAAATTTAACTTTGACAGTCGCCTTGGCGTGCGTGCTACCACAACGCTTCCTTGCGATATCATTCTTAGCGCAGATGTGGCATGGCAGCATCGCTACACTTCGAATGATAATACCGTAAAGCTTCGTTTTGAACACTTTGGCGATGAATTTTCGATCAGAGGTCCTAAGCAAAACCGCAATGGAGTTGATGGAACAATCTTTATTGCAAAAAATATTTGCGGGAATTTCAATGTCTTTGGAGAATTCATAGGTGAAAGATGGGATCATTTTTCAAATTACACTTTCGCCATAGGGTTTGATTTTAAAATGTAAGAGTAGAGTTCTCAAGGGGAAAACCCTTGAGAACGTAGAGTTTTTGTCTCAATTGGTCATTGGTCAGGAGGCCATTTTCGGTAAACGAAGATGGCCTTTATTTTTTTAATCTTTTGGCTTGAAGATTCAACTTGACCTTTGTTAAGATGCCTGGCGAGACAAAGAAATAATTTAAGTTGCAACTTTCGTAAAAATTGAAGTGAACATGAAAAACAACAAGAAAAAATTTCCATTCCGCTTACTTTGGATAGTCTTAACGCTGATTTGTATCACATTTTTAACGAGAGTGTATTTTTGGATTACGGATGACATTCGCATTGCCAACATGGTATACGAACTCCCCTATTACAAAGAATGGGAAATCCCGCCCTTGACTCCAAATGAAAAAGAACAGCTCGATGCCGTCTTGAGTCAGAAATTTTATTACATCGGCAAGGGAACACAATCTTATGCCTTTTCGAGCGAAGATGATCAATATGTGATCAAATTTTTTAAATTTAAACATTTGAGGCCCAATTGGTTTATTGACAACCTCCCTCCGATCTCTCCGTTTGTTGAATATCGCGGCAAGCAAACCGCTCGGAAACAAAAAAAACTCTACCGCGCTTTTGCCGGGTATCACTTGGCTTATGAAGTGCATCGCGAAGATAGCGGATTGCTTTTTATCCATCTCAATAAAACTCACGACCTTCATAAAACTGTCACTTTAGTTGATAAGATCGGTTTAGAACATCATGCAGATTTGGACAAGATGGTCTTTTTTATTCAGAAAAAAGTGCAAACGACCCGCCAGCGCATTGATGAATCGATGAAGAAAGGCGATCTAGTATTAGCAAAAAATGACATCAGAAAAATCTTTGATTTATATCTGTCTGAATATCAAAAAGGGATTTATGATTTGGACCATGGGGTCATGCATAATACGGGTTTTGCTGATGAAAAGCCCATTCATTTGGATGTAGGCATGTTGACAAAAAAAGAATCGATGAGAGAAACTCAGCAAGCTCAGAATGATTTAGCTTTGATAGTTAGAAAATTTAGGATCTGGTTCAACGCTAATTATCCTGAAGCTGCTTCTGAGATGATGCAGGACATTGATTCCAAGATGAAAGAAATCTTTGAATCCCCTCAAGATAAAAACTGATCATGACATGTTTAAGCGAATCGCTCAGTCGTTTCTTAATCTAATCTATCCTCCCTTATGTTTACACTGCCGGCGAGGACTTCTTAATCCCCAACATTTGTTATGCGAAGATTGCCTTTTCATTTTAGAGTTGATCGACCCTTGCACGCGCTGTTCGTTTTGTTTTTCTGCAGATTGCGAAACCGAGCTTCGTCTTTGTCCGGAATGTCAAAAGCGGCGGTCCATTCTAGATGGAATCGGAGCAGCATTTGATTTTGCAGGCCCTGCGGCTTCTCTGATTAAAAAAATGAAATACAGCAATATGCCTTATCTTAATAAGGGGGTTGCTGCTTATATGGCCGCTCAATTTTGTCGATTAGAGTGGCCTATGCCGGATGTCATTATCCCGGTCCCCATTTCTCTTACTCATTTGTTTAGCCGAGGTTATAATCAAAGTGCATTGTTGGCAGAATCCTTGGCTTCGCTTCTTAACCGACGATATTGCGAAGTCCTTAAGCGCAAAAGCGGAGATTATAGCCAGGCGGGTTTAGACCGGGAACAAAGGATGGCTCTTGATGGAGAAAAGTTTATTTGCAGGCAAGGATATGATCTGCAAGATAAAACCATTCTATTGGTTGATGATGTGATGACCACAGGAAGTACGTTACGGCGATGCGCAGAAGCCTTGCAGAGCGGCTATCCCAACAATATTTATGCTTTAGTTTTTTGCCGCGCCCTGCGGTGACACCTTTCAAATTCAGCTAATCGTGAACGAGCCCGTGCCCGAGCCCGTGCCCGATTTTGTTTTTTTGATTCGGGCACGGGCTCGGGCACGGGCTCGTTCACGATTTTGGCACAGTCAGGGAGACGATTTTAGTTAGCGGCATTGATATTGCGCTCAACCATGCCGATTTGACGTCGCAACAGATCATCATTGATCAGCCGTTTTTCAATATTTTTACAGGCATGTAACAGTGTTGAATGTGTGCGTCCAAAATAGGAGCCGATAGATTGCAGAGATTCTTTAATCAGTTTGAGGGCAAGATACATGGCAACTTGCCGCGGAAATGCAATGTCTTTTGTCCGGGCAGATCCTTTTAAATCGCTAACCCTGACTTGAAAGATAGCGGCTACGCTCTTAAAGATTTGCTCAACGCTGATTTTTTGACGGGGCGCATGTTGCAGCATTTCACGGAGGCTTTTTTCCACAAGTTCTTCTGTGATATTAAGGTCTAGCAAACGGCACTGGGCGCATAAGCGATTGACAGCGCCTTCAAGCTGGCGGACGTTATTATAGATATGTTCAGCAATATAAAAAGCGACACTATTGGGAATGTTTAAGCCTTTTTGCTGAGCTTTGTGTTGCAGGATGGCCACGCGTGTTTCTAATTCCGGCATTCCGATTTGAGTCACCAACCCCCATTCCATGCGGGCAATCATCCGCTCAGATAATTTTAATTGAGAAGGGGGTTTATCACTCGTAATAACAATCTGCTTCCCTTGATTGATCAAAGTTTCAAATGTATTACAAAATTCTTCTTCAAAGTTAAGCCGGTTCTGCAAAAACTGGATATCGTCAACAAGCAAGACGTCGACATCAGATCGATAAAAGCGCTTCATGCGATCGACGGATTTGTTTCTTAAGTTGTCGACTAAATCGTTGATAAAAGCTTCGGTCGTGATGCATTGAACGCGCAGCTTCTTATGAAATTCAAGCACATAGTGGCCAATGCTATGAAGAATATGGGTTTTTCCTAAGCCTACGCCCCCGTGAATAAATAAAGGATTGTAGGATTGACCTGGACGTGTAGCGACTCCGATGGCTGCTGATTTGACAAATTGATTTGCCGGACCTTCAATAAAAGTATCGAAACGGTAATTTTGATTGAGTTTTACATGGAAAGAAGGAACTGTTGGCTTGTCCTCATTTTCTCCGGCAGGTTGAGACACCTTTGACGAGGGAGATGTTTTTTTAGCCGGGGCAGCGATGACGAAACAAACAGCCGGTTCTCCTTCAGCGTCGACAGGCAAAAACGACAGCATCTCAGCTTTATAATTTGTAAGAAGATATTCTTTTACAAATATATTAGGAATTTCAAGAGTGATGCCATCTTCAGTCGCTTCCAAAACTTTAATCGGCAATAGCCAATTTCCAAATGCAGTTGCAGAGCAGCGTGTTTTGACATAATCTAAAAAGTTTACCCAAGTATCACAGGTCTCGCTTAACAACATAGTTTCGGTCCTTTGTATGAAACTCTAAAAAGAGTTGAAAAGTTATGAACAACATTTCCACAACATATTCTGGAGCTGTTTCGTCGAAGACTCTAGCATGCAGAATAAAAGGCTGCAAGCAATTTATCTAGAAAAAGTTTTCGATGGAAGGTAACTCACTGATAATCAAAATCGATGTCTATAAATAAATATTTTTAATATGACAACGGAAGTGAAAATTTTCTAAATCATTGGTTATCAATGAGATGTGATTTTATTAATCCGTCGTTAACATTCTTAAATTTAGGAAGATGAATCTTTTGGATCGGTTGCTTTTGCATTAAATATGAGTTTCCCCAAAACTCGCATAAGAAGCAGATGTTACCATTCTAAAACGAGGGACCCATCGACATATCGTTTTCTCATTCTAGGATGGTTCATGCATCTGTCATATAAAAAATTCGACGCAGTTCCTACCGCAAAAGCACGGTACGCATTTAAACTTAACCAAGAAAGAATGCCGGGAGCTGGAAACAATACATATAATGCCAAACCTGCTATGGCCAGCGCTGTTTGGATTTGAATCCCAGTTGTTAGATATTTTTTGAATTTTGCTTTTTGGCCGTTGAACTTCTCTATGTTTATGTCTTCTATCTTAGATTTGCCCAGAATATCAAAACAAGACTGTCTTTGAATCAGTCTAACGAGTAAACTGACAGCGGGTAAACTATACAAAGCTATTTGTGTTGGGGCGTGATCTCGCATAACAAATTTGCTTATGGAATTACTGATGGCTGACATAATTTTCCTTGTTTAAATTATTGAGTATGTTGCGATGATATCATAAAATGTTAATATAAAACAAGATAAAACATGACACAACCGGCACCTCAAAAAAGGGGTGCCGGAAGTAATGAGACTTTCACAATTGATAGCAGCAGCTTGGGGCGAGATATTCTAATTGTCCGAATGAATCAGTCGTTTTGATGACGCGTATTTGCGAAGGTTCTACCCATTCATTGCTGACAGAACAGTTGATTTTAAGGGATTTTAAGCAAAGAAAGAGTCCTATATCGGCCGGCAGCACAACTGGCAATTGTCTTTGGGTGCTTGCAGTCTGATTTAAATATTCATTCCTAATTTTTTGCGAGACTTCCAATCTGATATCCCCTTCCCTTCCACTGTATTCTCCGGTTAAGAGTAGCTTTGGGGCTATTTCTTCAAGCAGGGTGTAAGTGCCATTATAACCCAAACAATCCTGATTATAAGAAATTTTGTTGAAATCATTGGGGGCCGTATGGCCAAAACAAGTGATCAGCAGATCGCAATTCCCTAAATGATGAGCCAAGAGGGGATTCCAGGGGGAGTAGCCGATATAGCCAATTCGGACAAAAGATTTGTCTTGGGTTGGCGTGGCAGGGGTTTTCAAGTCTAAGCGAATACCAAGCAAAGAATGGTTTTTCCGTTCTTCTTTAGTGTCGCGGGCATGCATATAGATGTCGCGGTTGGAAGCTTGAAAATAGTTTAAATTGATCCCTTCTCCTAACTCAATTTTTTCCACATCGGGCGAGTCCAAGAATATTTCCAAGCTATGCAAGGTATGGCGTTCTTGCTTAAAATGAGGCTTTAAGATACTGGAGAGCTCTTGAAAGGCCCTATGATTGAAATAATAATGAATGATTTGAAGCTGTTGATTAACTTTATTAAGTTGGTAATTCAAATCGTATATTTCCTTCACATCGGCATAGCTCTCGGGTTTATCATCTGTCACAATAACAAAATCTATGTCGTGGATATGCAAGCCTTGCTCATGAAAGTTGATTAGGAATTGGTTGCCGGGATTGATGACTATCCCTTTGCCGTTCCAGCGGATAAAGATGCCGCCTGTAGATCTTCGGGATTGTTCTGTCAGAAAAAAAGGAGTCATGTTTTGATTTTTAACATCGGCATGCTGCCAGCCGTTTAAATAGTACAAGCAATAATCGGGATTGCGATGGCGCGTCTTTGCTTGCTGAAGGTATTGGCTAGTCAACTCAGCCTGTGAAAGTTGGAAAGATTTAATCCTTTGCTCTAAAGCTTCTCCTGTTCCCTGGTCGATGCCCAATTCGGCTGCCATGAAACGGTTAAAAGGTTCTTTTTCCGTGCTGATTGAACTGCCTGCTAGCTTTTTTAATTCTTCTAAAGCTGATGAGTTCGATTCAGGAGTTTTTCCAGTGAAAGGATCTCTTTCAGGAAAATCTTTGTGGCGCGTGTAAAGGCGCTCTGTTAAAGATTGCGTTATTCCAGCCTCCTGGCTTTTAGGGGAGGAAAAAATATCTGAATCTGTATTCATGGGGTTCTCCATGGTTGTTACAGGAAAGTTTTGAATTAATTCTGCTGCTATTTGAGGCTCAGCAATAGCTAACGGATAACATTCTTCTGCGAATAATTCATCCGGACTCTGCCGTTCTTCAAAGATATGAGCGAGTTCTTTGATTTCTTCTTCGCCTATCGTCAATCCTTTAATAGGTATCTGGCTTGCTGTTGCGGAGTTTTCGGCTTCTTTTTCCAAATCTTTTAATCTGCTTCTAATTTCGAGTGCATCCTCGATTTGCAGATCTTCTTCTAAAAGTTTTTCCATGATAGACAACGTTAAGTAGTCGTTTGGAAATGTCTTTAGGGCCTTTTTTGCAAAATCGAGCGCTTTTTCCAAATTATTTATTTGATGGAATAAGAAGGCTGAAGCCCGATAGCAGAAAAAAGTGAAGCCGGGGATTGTATTGGCTTGAAGGTAATGTTTCAAGGCTATTTCATATTTCTTATTATAAAAATAAAGCTCTCCTTTGAAAAAATTTTCATTAGAGGGAGAACCGGCGCATTCCAGCGTATATGCTTCGATGATATTCAATAGTTCCTTGCGAGCATGATCTGATTCATTGCTTTGAATGGACAAAACCCGGATTTCTTTTAAATACTGCTCAATTTTTTCTTGAATCATTGATTAAAAATTCCTGAGGTAACTCCACAATAATAAATCCACATGATGTCTATACTATCGTATTCTTTCGTTTTAAAGAAAATAGAAAAAAGAAGAAAGAAAAATTATCAAAAAGAAAATGTGTTTTCTCTTTTTTCTTTTTTCTCAAGCCTATATCCTAAGAAGCCTATGACTAACGCATCATTCATTCCCTATGCACGGCAATCCATCAATTCTGCAGATATCACTTCTGTGGCAGATGCATTATCTTCTAATTGGATTACGCGAGGCCCCCACGTGGAGGGCTTCGAAGCTAGTATAGCAGAATACTGCGGTGCAAAATATGCTGTTGCTTTTAATAGCGGAACGTCAGCGCTTGCCGCTGCTTGTTATGCTGCAAACGTAGGTCCTTATGACAGGCTGATCACGACACCCAATTCTTTTATTGCTTCTGTTGGAGCAGGCATCAAATTTGGAGCGACCCCTGTTTTTGTCGATATAGATCACACAACGGGAAATGTCGATATTGATCAAATGGCCTATAATGCCAATCTATCATTTTCACGAGGACGGCCTATCCTTGTTCCCGTCCATTTTGCCGGCGTCCCTGTGAATGTCCAAAAGTTGGATAGAGAGATTACGAATCCCGATACCATTATCATTGAAGATGCTTGCCATGCCTTAGGATCCCGTTATTCCCCTGAAGGGCCTAAAGTGGGATCCTGTGCTTGGAGTGCGATGACGATTTTCAGTTTCCATCCGGCTAAAACGATCACAACAGGTGAAGGAGGCATGGTCACGACTAACGAGGAGGAATTTTGCCATCGTTTAAAACTTTATAGGAATAATGGGATTGAGCGCGACCCTAAATATTTAGAAGGGGAAAGTTCGCCCTGGTATTACGAAGTTAAGGATATCACTGATAATCATAATTTTACTGAATTTCAAGCTGCCTTGGGGCGCAGCCAAATGAGTCGTTTGAATCAATTTATTGCTAGACGGTTTGACTTAATGGAAGCTTATAAGGCAAGGTTGAACGATTGGATGGATGTGGCTCTTTTAACACCTGAGTTTGATAGGTCAATTGCTTTTCATTTGTGTGTTGTTAAAATCAAGTTTGACTCCTTTAAAACGACTCGGACAGACGTTATGAAAAAGTTGTTAAGTAGTCATATTGGGACTCAAGTGCATTACATTCCTCTTTATAGGCATCCATATTTTGTCAAAAAATATGGAGAAGTCCATGAATATTTTCCCAAGATGGAGGAGTATTACTCAAGGACGCTGACATTGCCTCTTTATTATGATCTCACTCTCGACAATATCGATTTTGTCGTCAAGACTCTAAAAGGATGCTTACAAGCATAGTTTCAAATAAATTGTTTGCAAAATATTTTTTTCAAGGCCTACTGTGGGAACATTAAAACCGAGGAGATAAATATGGAGCCACAGCGTGGAATAGTAAGTCTAAGCCTAGAAAATATTCCTAATTTCGAGTCGCAACAACCGGTAGAAGTAAGGAAAGTGAGAACTTCTCGTCGGCTTAAGAAGCATGATAAAGTACCGAGAATAAAATTTCCAAATCACCCTATTTCATTCACAACGGAAGAGGGGTCAATTTTAAAAAAAAACATTCAACAGATACATACCTATCGGTTAGAGTACAAAGCAACCTTGGAAGTCGTCGAAAAATTTATAGAAGCCTTGAATGAGTTGGTTGAATACGAACGATTTCGTCCGCAGTTGCAGAAATATGGGGAGATGGCTTTAAGCTCCGAAAAAACTTCTGATAAAGCAGATAAAATTATAGATAAAGATAAATGTAGAGAGATATTAGATATATTTGGACGTGAGCCAAAAATGCTTAGGGCAAGAAACATATATTGTGGAGAACAACGTTCTGAAATTCTTAACTATTCCGATTTTATTCAGGAAATGAAAAAAACCGAGTCGGGTAGTCAAAATCTGCAATGTTTTATAAAGTATGTAAAATTAAATACTGAAAACCCAGATGCTTTAGAACCCGATTCGAATTCAAAAATTAAAAAGTTAGAACTTATCGCATTTATAAAGAGTGTTGAAAAAGCGATGGTTGAGTTGCATAAGAATTCCAATCAGGCTTTGAGAAATCCTATTCCATGTAAAGATATTCTACAAGAAGCATTAGACGAATATGAAGACAGCCGAAAAATATTGAAGCAGGCCCTTGGGCTTATA
>Ga0206843_10002_pt2 | contig 128033 bp, 100 predicted proteins | sample Alteio_BWOrgCont_21_FD_152869 | JGI IMG/M metagenome (GOLD analysis project Ga0206843, IMG submission 152869) | Enriched cells from forest soil in Barre Woods Harvard Forest LTER site, Petersham, Massachusetts, United States -... | ecosystem: Environmental > Terrestrial > Soil > Temperate forest...
CACCCTGGGCTGGATACGGTCAGGCCTACGGCCTTAAAGCTACCCAGCATTTGAGATGTTAAAAGAAGTGGGTGTCTTATTTCTTGTTGCTTATAAAGAAGAATATGTTTGGGATTAAACTCATCTCACGCGCTTTCAGCGCTATGATATTTTTATTTTCAACCCAGGGTTGCGGTGCTAAGAGCGCCTCCACCCTGGGCTGGATACGGTCAGGCCTACGGCCTTAAAGCTACCCAGCATTGAGATGTTTAAAAAAGTGGGTGTCTTGTTTCTTCTGGTTTCTTCTGGTTTCTTCTGGTTTCTTGACGTCCCGAGAACAAGTGATAAGACGTAGCGTGGGTGCTTAAATGATATTATGTTAGGGTGTAAGCTTCTGGCGTTGCACTCTTGATAAATGATTTTGATTTTGTAAGGCCGGAGGCCTGACCGTATCCAGCCCAGGGTGAAGGCGCTCTTAGCGCCGTAACCCTGGGTATGGAAGTGAGAAAGTTTAGCGCTGAAAGCGCGTAAGAAATTTATTAAATATATATCAACCCTACTGCGTAACCGCACCTATCCCCACAATATGATAACCGCCATCGACATAAATAATATCGCCGGTTACCCCTAGGGATAAATCAGAACATAAAAATGCGGCTACATTGCCCACTTCGTCGGTTGAAACATTTTGCCGCAGGGGTGTGACTTTTTCATTGTAGTTGAGGATATCTTTAAATCCTTTAATGCCCGCAGCGGCAAGGGTGCGAATTGGGCCTGCGGAGATGGCATTGACGCGGATTTTATGTGGACCTAAGCTATTGGCTAAATAACGCACATTGGCTTCTAGACTGGCCTTGGCGATGCCCATGACGTTGTAATTGCTGATCGCGCGGTGTGCACCTAAATAACTTAAAGTCACAATGGCGGAGTTGTGATCTTTCATCAAAGGAAATGCTGCTTTGGCTAACGCACCGAGGCTATAACTACTAATGTCATGCGCAATTCTAAAACCTTCACGGGTTAAATTTTCGACATAATCGCCTTGAATTTGATCGGCAGGGGCATAAGCCACAGAATGCACCAACACATCAAGCCTGTCCCAACTGCGCGATAAATCACTCATGACCGCAGTAATTTGCGCATCATCAGCCACATCGCAAGGAAAAGTTAATTGGGATCCAAATTCCTCAGCCATCTTCACGACACGCTCTTGCAAACGTTCACCCTGATAAGTAAATGCCAATTCAGCGCCTTCGCGATGCATGGCCGACGCAATCCCATAAGCAATCGAGCGGTTACTGGCGAGCCCAACGATAAGTGCACGTTTACCTTGAAGAAACCCCATAACAACCTCCTTCGTATATAATGAAAACAACAGGACTTACGAAAAATGCGGCTGTTAGCGTATTTTTCGTAAGTCCTAAGCAATTCAAGTGTACCATGGGGTGGGGTGATTTTGTATAGTATCTCTACAGCATACAATCGCGGGATTTTAAGTCTTTTCTTAGGGTTAAGCTTATGCTGTGCAGGTTGTGATGAGATCTGGAATGATCCCAATCCAGCTAATCAAACTAATGAAGTGATCATGTATACCGACTTTAGTGAGCGGCCTAAATTCTTAGACCCGGCTAAATCTTATGCAGCAGCTGAATCACGCTTTATCGGTCAAATTTATGAACCGCCTTTGCAATATCATTATTTACTCAGGCCCTACCAACTCGAGCCTTTATTAGCCACCCAAATGCCGAGCATGAGTTATTACGATGCGCACAATGTCTTGTTAGCGGAAAACGCTGAACCTACGCAAATTGCCTATACGGTGTATGAAATCACAATCAAACCTGGCGTACTGTATCAAAATCATCCTGCGTTTTCCAAAAATGCGCAGGGTGAATTTTTATACCATCAGTTATCCCAACAACAGTTGCATCACGTTCAAGAAATCAATGATTTTCCAATCCAACAAACGCGTGAAGTGACCGCAGATGATTTTGCTTATCAAATTAAACGCTTGGCCCAGCCGGCATTGAATTCACCTATTTTAGGCTTAATGAGTAAGCACATTGTGGGACTGGATGAATTTTCGCAGATCCTATTTGCAGATTTTAATCATTTGCCAGAAAAGATGCGCGAAATGGGTTACATGGATTTACGCCCCTATACCTTCCCTGGGGTAGAAGTCGTGGATAAATACACCTACCGCATTAAAGTGATCGGTAAATATCCGCAATTTCCCTACTGGCTCGCGATGAATTTTTTTGCCCCCATGCCATGGGAAGCCGAACAATTTTATGCGCAAGAGGGTTTAATTAAAAAAAATATTATTCTAGATTGGTATCCTGTAGGTACCGGTCCTTATGTATTAGCCGTAAATAATCCTAACCGCCAAATGGTGTTAGCGCGTAATCCTAATTTTCGCGCAGAATATTATCCCACGGAAGGCATGCCGGAAGATGTAGACGTAGGCTTACTTGCGCCTGCCGGAAAGCGTTTACCTTTTCTAGATAAAATAGTATTCAATTTAGAAAAAGAATCGATCCCGCGCTGGACTAAATTTTTACAAGGGTATTATGACTTATCGAGTGTGGGGTCCGATAATTTTCAACAAGCCATGGTGATCAATAATAATTCCGCCAGTTTGGCTCCGGAACTTAAAAACAAAGGCATCAAGGTGTATAGTACCATTTCGGAGAGCATTTTTTATTGGGGTTTTAACATGCTTGATCCTGTTGTGGGCGGCTATGAAGATAAAAATCGTGCGCTGCGACAAGCTCTTGCAATTGCGATGGATACCGAAGAGTTCATCGCCATATTTTTAAATGAACAAGGCATTGCGGCGCAAGGACCGATTCCACCAGGCATTGAAGGCTATCAAAGTGGTGAAGAGGGCGTAAACCCTTATGTGTATACCTGGAAAGATAATCAACCGCTACGTTTGCCTATCGCACGCGCGCGTGAATTACTCGCACAAGCGGGCTATCCTGATGGCCGTGATGCGCAAACCGGCGAGCAATTAGTGCTGCATTATGATGTGATAACAACAGGCGATCCGGTAGAAAAAGCCCGTTTTGCTTGGATGCAAAAACAATTGAATAAATTAAATATTGATTTGAATATTCGCGCAACAGATACCAATCGCTTTAGAGAAAAAATGAGTACCGGGTATGCGCAAATTTTTTCATGGGGTTGGAGTGCAGATTATCCTGATCCGGAAAATTTTTTGTTTCTATTGTATGGACCGAATTCAAGAGTAGGGACGGAAGGCGTTAATTCTGCGAATTATCAAAATCCAGTCTATGACAAGTTATATGAACAGTTACAAAATTTGGATGCAGGTCCGCAGAAAGATCAAATCATTACTCAAATGTTAGCGATCATCCGCGCAGATTCTCCTTGGGTATGGGGATTTTACCCGCAGGCCTATTCATTAGCACAAGTTTGGAATGGGGCATTAAAGCCTAATGAAGTCGCATCGAATACGTATAAATATTATACAATTGACGCCCAGACACGCGCCACATTGCGTAAGCAATGGAATCGGCCGATACTCTGGCCTTTATTGTTAGCCGTATTAGGCATGCTACTTCTCTGCTTGCCGATGGCTGTAGTGTATTGGCGTAAGAATAAACAGGTGCATCATCTCCGGGTGAAAGAGGAGTAGGGTGCATTTCTTCCCCCCTTTACTAAGGGGGCAAGACTATCCGCCGCATAGGGTTTTAATTATAAAAAGATTCTAGAAAAGCGAGAAAAAAATGTGGGCGTATATTATCCGGCGTATTTTATATGCCATTCCAATTTTAATCGGCGTTAACTTATTAACGTTTTTATTATTCTTTGTCGTTAATACGCCGCAAGATATGGCGGTTGTGCATTTAGGCGATCGTTATGTGACTCAGGAAGCGATCGATCGCTGGATAGTCACCAATGGTTATGATAAGCCGACCTTCTATAATCCTAAGGCGCAAGGCATAGATAAAATAAGCGATACTTTATTTTATCAACAAAGCATGCGCTTATTTACCTTTAATTTTGGCACGTCCGATACTGGGCGTGAAATTGGCCATGATATTAGCGAGCGGATGTGGCCCAGTTTAGCTTTGGCGATTCCTTCACTCTTATTGGGTTTAGGGTTAAATGTGATCCTCGCCTTATTAATGGTATTATTTCGCGGCACACAAATCGATACCTGGGGGGTGACGATTTGCGTCGCACTGATGTCTATTTCCGGCTTATTTTTTATTATTACCGGACAATATGTGTTGGCGAAATTATTTAAATGGGTGCCGATTTCAGGTTATGAAAGCGGCTTAAGCGCGATAAAATTTTTAGCTTTACCCGTGCTGGTCAGTGTCATTGCTGGAATAGGCTCAGGCGTGCGCTGGTACCGCACCTTATTTTTAGAAGAAATCAACAAAGACTATGTGCGCACCGCGCGTGCAAAAGGCTTATCAGATATCGCTATTTTATTTAAGCATGTACTAAAAAATGCCTTGATCCCTATTCTGACAGGCGTTGTGGTATTAATTCCTAGCTTATTTTTAGGCAGTTTATTGCTGGAATCTTTTTTTGCTATTCCTGGTTTAGGCAGTTACACCATCGATGCAATTAGGGCCCAAGATTTTGCAATAGTCCGGTCCATGGTATTTTTAGGCTCAGTGCTGTATATCCTGGGTTTATTATTAACCGATATTTCATATACTTTAGTTGATCCTAGAGTGCGCTTAAATTAAGGTGCTTGCCATGATGCCGTTTAAAATAGACATTTTATGGACTGATGCAGTTTTCTTCGTGCTGCTCGCTAGTATTTTTATATTGATTTTTTTTCAACGTAAACAAATGAAACATGCACGCTGGACACAGGTGTTTAAAAATAAAGTCGGGATGAGTTCCGCAGTGGTATTGTTTTTTTATTTATGCATTGCGTTTCTAGATTCTTTACATTTTCGCCCAGAGCTCAGTCAACGCTTGCCTAATCAAGAGACGCTTTATGCGACACAAGTAGAAAGCGTATTGGATTTAATCTTATCGCCGCTTGATGTGCAAATGGAAACCACTTATGCTGCACCGTTTGCAACGACCAGTTTTGCAGAAGAGCCGCATCTGGTGCAAGGACAAGTCGTTTATGACTTTGAGCCTTTACGCTACACCGCAGAACATATTCCCCCCGATACACCGACGCTGACTGAAATCAGCCATATTATGCGCGCGGCATTACCGATGACTGGATTATTGACGGCAGTGACTTTGGTTGTCATATTTTTTCTGGTCACATTAGGCTCGCCTACACGCATTAAAGCGTTATTTATCCGTATCATTAGACCTGCACCCCGAGGCGTGTGTTGGCGGACATTTATGATTACTTGGGTGTTGATGTTGTTTTTATGCACCACTTTATATTACCTTTCTCGCCATTATCATATTTTTGGCACCGATAAAATTGGTCAAGACGTATTTTATCAAGCGGTAAAAAGTATCCGCACCGGCGTGATGATCGGCACGCTCACAACCTTAGTGATGTTACCGTTTGCTTTATTAATGGGCACATTGGCAGGCTATTTTCGCGGTGTCATTGATGATGTGATCCAATATACCTATACGACTTTAAGTTCTATCCCCAGCATTCTTTTAATCGCAGCCTCCGTATTAATTTTGGAAGTATTTATGAACCAGCATGCGCAGTGGTTTGCCAGCACCGCCGCACGCGCAGATGCGCGACTATTTGCGTTATGCGTCATTTTAGGGTTGACCAGTTGGACGAGTTTGTGTCGCTTAATTCGTGCCGAAACTTTAAAATTGCGGGAGCTGGATTATGTGCTGGCGGCGCAAGCGTTGGGCGTGCGGAATTTAATGATTATTTTAAAACATATTTTCCCTAATTTATTGCATATTATTTTAATTACCATAGTCTTAGATTTTAGCGGTTTAGTATTAGCTGAGGCGGTACTCTCCTATATAGGCGTAGGCGTAGATCCGAGCATGCAAAGTTTTGGCAATATGATTAACAGTGCGCGCCTGGAACTTGCACGCGAGCCGACGGTATGGTGGCCATTGGCCGCTGCGTTTATTTTTATGTTTGTATTAGTGTTAGCCGCCAATTTATTTGCTGATACCGTGCGCGATGCGCTGGATCCTAGAAAAGCGGGCTGATTTTTTTAATATTCATTAGGCGTAGAGTTCAGTTAAAAATCCCCGGCCGAAACAGCCGACCCCTTTTACAAAGGGGGAAAGCTTAGTTCATACGCTGATGCGCGTTCTTGCGTTGCCCCCTTTGTAAAGGGGGTCGGCCGTTTCGGCCGGGGGGATTTTAGCGATCCATACCTACAAAAGGAGTTTACTCATTTTGACCGAGCCGATTTTAACCGTTAAACATTTACGCACCTATTTACCGAGCGCACAAGGCTTAGTGCGTGCGGTTGATGATGTGAGCTTTACGATTGCGCGCGGGCAAACCCTGGCTTTAGTCGGGGAATCTGGATCCGGCAAAACCATCACCGCACACTCCATCGCGCAGCTTTTGCAAGAGGATGTGTGTTATGGCGAAAACAGTCAAATTCTCTTAGGCGATATTGATTTATTGCGCTTACCGGAAGTAGCGATGCGTCAGATCCGTGGCCGTAGGATCGGTGTGATTTTTCAAGAACCCATGACATCGTTAAATCCTGTCTTTACTGTCGGTGAGCAAATTATTGAAGTGTTACGGTTACACACCACGCTTTCTCGGCGTGCGCGCAATCATCGGGCGATGGAATTGCTGCATGCCGTTGGGATTGCAGATGTGAAACAATGCATGCAAGATTATCCGCATCAACTCTCAGGCGGCATGAAACAACGGGTCATGATTGCGATTGCGCTTGCAGGTGAACCCGATTTACTGATTGCCGATGAGCCGACCACCGCGCTTGATGTCACGATACAGGCTCAAGTGTTATCGGTGTTGCAAAAAATTCAACAAGAACTCTCCATGGGCATATTACTCATCACGCATGATTTAGGGGTGGTGGCGCAAGTGGCCGATCAAGTCGCCGTCATGTATGCCGGACAAATTATCGAATATGCACCCAGCACAGTGTTTTTTGCCAATGCACAGCATCCTTACAGTCAACGTTTATTTGAATCGTTGCCCAGCCTTAATAAACGCAATTATCTATTAGATATGATCCCAGGCCATGTGCCGAGTTTAATTGATCCGCCACCAGGCTGCCGATTTGCGGCGCGCTGCCGTTATGCCTGGGACGTGTGTGAGACGCAATTGCCGGCATTAACCTCAACAGGCGCGCAACAGGTGCGTTGTCATTTATACACGAAGGAACAACCGCTCACGCATTTACCCGTGAGTGAAAAACAAGTGGTTATGGAAAAAGTGATTACTGAATCCCACACGTTACTATCCGTACAAGATTTAACCGTCCATTTTCCTATCCGTCGGGGTTTGTTTAAACGAGTCGTAGGGCTTGTTAAAGCCGTAGATGGGGTTGATTTAAGCGTGCAAGCGGGAGAAACTTTAGCCTTAGTCGGCGAATCCGGTTGTGGCAAGACTACTGTTGCGAAATCTTTATTAAATTTAGTCCCTGCAACTTCCGGTAAAGTCGTGTATTTAGACCAGGAATTAACGCATCACAAACAAGACTTGCGTAAATTCCGTAGTCATTTGCAAATTATTTTTCAAGATCCGTTTGCATCCCTTGATCCACGCATGAGTGTCACTGACATTATCGCTGAAGGCCTGCTTGCGCAGCGCCTGGTCGCAAGTGACAAGGCAAGACTTGAAATCGTTAATCGGTTATTGCAACAAGTCGGCTTGCCCCTGGGATCCGCCGTGCGCTATCCTCATCAATTCTCTGGCGGACAGCGTCAACGGATTGCGATCGCCCGGGCCTTAGCCGTTTCGCCACAAATGATCATCTGCGATGAGCCCACGAGTGCCCTTGATGTCTCGGTGCAAGCGCAAATTGTGAATCTATTAAAAAATTTACAACAAGAATTAGGTTTAGCGTATATATTCATCAGTCATAATATCGCCGTGGTGTCGTATCTGGCCGATCGCGTTGCGGTCATGTACTTAGGACGCATCGTCGAAGAAGGTCGTGCACAGCAGGTCTTAGCCACGCCTAAGCATCCCTACACGCAAGGTTTGTTACAGTCGGTGCCCGAGGTGGGCGGCGGGCACAAAATCCTCGCGCCGGTGCAAGGCGAGCTGCCTTCACCTGCTCATCCCCCAAAAGGCTGTCATTTTAGCCCGCGTTGCCCTCATGTGATGCCCATCTGCCGGCAAAGCTATCCTCCTAAGGCCGTTATCGATGGGCAAATGGTAAAGTGTTACCTCTATATTGAATCTTAATAATACGCTCATAAATATTTCTGATTGACAAGACCGTGCTCACTCAAGGAGAATGGGCGCGCAATTGTAACCTCCGTTCATTAATAATTAAGGAAAATATCTAAATGGCACCTCCTATTAAATCGCAAAGAATTTTTCACAAATCTAAAATTAAAACGATGCATATCGCCATAGGAGATCCAGAAGGTCATAAACGTCGGATGGACAAAGCCGATGCCCTGGTTGAGGAACTGAGTTCGCCTTATCAAGAAGTGAATGGTGAATTAGTAGAGAATCAAGAGGTAAAAGTATTGACCTGTAATATGGGAGATGTGAGTGATTGGGGTACTGACCCCTTGTCCGGATATGATTGGGCCGATGAACAAAGTTTCAGTATTGCCGGCAATAGAGATCTTAACTATTTACGTGGATATGAGTTAGATCCCAACTATATTAACTTTGTTTACAATACATTAAAATCTATCTCCGAAGATTCTGTGACTTATGCAAATTTTTATGAAGTACAAAATAACAATAAAGTCCTTAAAAAAGGTGATGCTTGGCTAGCCGCAGCGGAAGCAAGCGATCTAAGGTATCAAGTACCTAATACCAATCCGACAGTGACCCTCCCTCTGCCCCCTATCGATGGCACACCAACGGGGATGGATTTTTATACCTGGGTACAAAAAGAGCTTCGTTTGTTTGGACAAAGAGACGGGCATGGTCCGCTTACTTTTGAAAATTTGACCAATGAGAATAAACAAGTATTGTATCTACGCCATATGAATCAATGCTCACGCGGTGCACCCGATGCATTTATGCATTTAGCGATCGATTTGGCTGCTAAGGCAGCAGTGGATAGGAATGAAGATAAAAAAACTGTCACACAGATCAAAGAGACAGGATTAAAGCTTTATCATGAACTTAAAAAAATCGATAAAGAATTAAGAGCTGATCCCCCCACTAAAATTGCTGAAGACTATATTACGGTATATAAAACATTACGCGATCATCTAAACGTTGCTTTTGGAACTGTCCAGGGTGCCCTGACTGGCAGTGAGACCACAGGTAATCCATTGCATTGTGGAGGAAGTTTTGAACTTGAAGTCGTCAAGTTTTTCCAAAACCCTAAACCGGTCATAGAGTTCTTGAAAAAAGCTAAGATTGCTCATATCGTGGGCGAACCACGCGCGAAAAATCAAGTCGTGTTTATGCATGCGGGCTTTCAAACGCTGAATGATTTTTCACTGCCCGATGGAATAAAGCCTGCCAAGACGATAGAAGAATATATTAATCGTTATGAGAAAATTAGAGATAAGTTTTTTGCTTTGTATGATCGTAAACATCCTACAATAGGGGCTGCATCTGCATCTGCATCTGCATCTGCTTCCATGGTCGATCTAGATAGAAGCATAAATGTAGATGGGGTGATGGCTGCGGCTAAAGGACCACTCGATGCACAGGAAGAAGCAGAATTCATGGTGCTGGCACGTGGTTTTTCATTAATGGCCTTACCTAATACCTCATTAGCCGGTGCAACATTTAAAGAGCCTTTGTTAGCGCATATGAAAGGCAATACAGCCAGTAGTAAGATCGCTGCAAAAATCGATGAAAATGCACTTAAAAGCATCACCTCTCAGTTTAAAGCGATGGTTAATGGCCATTCACCGGTCTATCAATTATGGTTGCAAAGATTAAAGCTAGCGCAAGCAGCACCCGCCCCAGCTGCGGAGGGAATACAAGAAGCACAGACTAATGCCAAAACGGATGGGGAATTTATTCGCGTGGGTGTAGATGTGACTTATAATATTACGGAAGATGCCGCAACGGTTTCAGCGGTTTATGAGCATGACGATGGCGCAATGACGTATTGCGCACACGTTAAAGATCAAGACGGCACGCGTCATGATCTGGAGTTAGGCACTTATGCGGCTAATGGGGATCGCATTTGGCCTGAAGACTCGATGCAAATTGCCTTACAACATGTGTATGGTCAAAATGTAAAAATAAAGGATAAGCAGTTTGAGAAATTTTGGGAATTGAACCTACAAGATCCTACGCTTAATCCTAGTATTAAAGAAATTATGGATCAAATTGACTCAGTGCCTGAAGTAGTGGCTAGTGGTGAGAATAGAGAAGCTGTACTAAAGCGTGTAAAAGATGATTTAAAGACTAAATTCTGGCAAATACAATTTGCCAATGATCCAGAATCTAAGACTCCAGCGATATCCTTAACCTCCACGGGTGGCCCACTCACAGTGGTGGCAGGTCAGCCGAGTGTTTTCTTTAAATTTAGAACGAACTTTACCCTCGATGCAACCTTGAGTTTAGTCGATGATCCGACTAGAGAATCTATTATGGAGGTTGTAGGGAACACGGTTACTGATTTACAAAATCGCCGTGTAGTTGCCGCAGCATTATTTAAAGCTGCCGTTGCAAAAGCTACAACTCCTGAGCAAATTGAAGCTGCAGTATTAAAATATAAAGCGGGTATCAATGAGCGCCAAAACCCCCTTTGGGATACTTTTTGGGGCAAAACCCAAACCACCACCTGGGGAGATCATTTAGTGGCTGCGCGTAGCAAGGCGCTTGATTTAATCAGTAAACAGAGGACCACACAAGTCACCGACATGAACTCAGCTGCGGGATATCTCGGGGTTTTAAATGTCTATCGCAATCTGACGGTCATTTCTGAGCACCCTGATAATCATCGCTCTGAAGGTGCTTTTGGGCGGACTAAAGGTCAACGTGAGATTGACGCAATGAAAGACGAACTGATAACTACTTACAAAATTAAAACTCAAAATTAAAACTATTTAATAAGTAGGCGAAGATAGCCCTTGCCCCCTTGTAAAGCTGAATCTTCTACACAAATGTCTGTAAAGGAGGTTGGCCGTAGAAGCGGAGAGGGAAATAGGCTTGCCCCCTTTGTAAAGGGGGCCGGCCTTAGGCCGGGGGGATTTTTGCAATCTCTGATTTACACCAAGCATCAAAAAAATTACCCAGCCATTAAAAATCCCCGACGTGTAGCGACGAATTCCCTAATTCCGTGTAAACTATCAAAAATTATCTCATCTATGGATCCTCATCATGGTCGAATTATCCCTATTCCAAAAAATCATCATTAGCATTATTCCAGTATTATTTGCCATTACCGTGCATGAAGTGGCTCATGGTTGGGTCGCGAATAAATTAGGCGATCCTACCGCACGCTTGCTTGGGCGCTTAACGTTAAACCCGATTAAACACATCGACCCTATTGGTACTATTTTGGTCCCTGGAATTTTACTCCTACTTGGGGGTTTTATTTTTGGTTGGGCAAAACCTGTGCCTATCACCTGGCAAAACTTAAAAAACAAACGTCTTGATGTGGCTTTAGTGTCGATTGCAGGTCCGCTGTCTAATTTATTGATGGCATTTTTTTGGGCAATCTTATTTAAAATTGCATTAAGCCTTAATCCCCAACCGATTAATTACGCGTATGCATTACTTACGATGAGCCAAATCGGCGTGGTGATTAACGTGATCTTGATGGTGCTTAATCTTATCCCCATCCCGCCGCTAGATGGCAGCCGGGTAGTGAGCAGTTTTCTGCCAGGACGTATGGCCTATCAATTTGATCGCCTTGAACCCTACGGTTTTATTATCCTCATCGCGCTTCTTGCCACCGGTGTGCTCAGCATGGTGATGGGGCCCGTGGTGAATGTTATTGTGAATGCGTTGATATAACGTTTGGTTTGATTTTTTTAACATTTAAGTGTGTTTGAGTTACGCTAAAAATTCCCCGGCCGCTAAAAATCCCCCTGTCCGCTAAAAATTACCCGTCCGCTAAAAATCCCCCCGGCCGAAACGGCCGGCCCCCTTTACAAAGGGGGCAAGGCTCCATCGTTTACTAAGGGGTTAAAGAGAGATCTTGCCCTTTTGCAAAGGGCCGGGAGAAGTAGCTTGCCCCCTTTGTAAAGGGGGCCGGACGCTTCGTCCGGGGGGATTTTGCGATCTTTAATTTACATGAGGCTTTCAAGCAAGATGCGTATATTCTAAAAAGTGCTGATACGTTTGTTCAGGTTTAACAATAGGCCGATAAATATCCGGCGCGGGAATGAGCGTATAATAATACGTTTCCAATCCGTTTAACACCTGCGCAGGATAAAGATTCGGCACCCACTCACTAGGTGGGGTGTTAAAATCTTCTTGTGAATAGAAAAACGGCAGGGAAGTTCTTGCAGCCATGGGATCAATAACTGTATTCGGTGCCCCTTCATCGATGGCAAATTGCATAAAAGAGTCTAACGCCGCCGTATTTAGCAGTGCCAGAAAATACGCTTGTCCGGTTTGGGTGAGTAATAAATAACTGCCTTGTTCATCCAGTAAATAATATTCAATGATATGGTATTTTTCACGAATGTCATTAATCAGTTTAATCACCACAGGATCTGCGAGCGCACTCGTGCCGGGCAATTTACCTAAAATAATATTGCTGACCATGAGGCCAGTTGATCTCGCGATGTAATCTTGTTGCAATGCCAAAAGGGTATGATTTAAAGTTTGAGTAAAATTTGAGCTGCCTTTGCGTAAAAAATGATCGATAAGCCCGCGATTAAATGCGGCCACGGCCAATAATTCATCCGCTTCCCCGGTCAGCATGATGGTTTTTAATTCTTTATTTTTAATTTCTTGCAAGACTTCCAAACCATTTTTTTGGGGCATGGCATAATCACAGACAACGACGGTGAGCTCATTAAAACGTAGTTTGTCCGATCCTAATAATTTATGATGAAAATCACGGATATTAATATCAAAACCCACATGATCGGCGGGCTGATCTTCTATCGGCGTAAATAAAGCCGTTTGCAATAGCGATTGCTGCTGATTAATAAATTCCACCGCTTCTATCGGGTTGCTAAATAATTTAGGCACCATATGCTGCATATCGACGGCAGATAATAGTCCTTTCAAATAATTACTATTATCATCGATAAACACCACCGTAGTGGGGAAAAAACAACTCAGCATTTGACTTTGCACGGAGGCACTCCTATTCATGGATCACCGGAAAACTCAAAATAAATTCAGTATACTCGCCGAGCACCGACTGGCAACTGATTTTGCCGCCGATACTCTCCATGACCATTTTGCTAAAGGCCAGCCCTAAGCCTGTGCCATGATAGGTCTTTGAAAAAAAACGCTCGAAAATATGCACCAAATCTTTTTTTGCTATCCCAGTGCCGGTATCTTTAAAGTATACGTTATTATAGCTCGCCCCCGGTTGCAAATGGATGAAGATCTCACCCTTTTGTGCTTTATGAATGTAGTATAAAGCATTTTTGAGTAAATTAAAGAAGATATGCATCATAAAATAGTCATTGCCGTAAAAGGTAAAATCATCGCCTGAGAGTGTCACGTGCAGATGTTCGCGTTCTTCTTTCGTAAACGGATAACGCGCGAGGGCATTAGACACACAGTGCCGCATGGAGTAATTTTGATGCACGCCTTCGCTAGTCGACTTGGTTTTCAGCAATAACATATCAATAAAGTTAAACGCGGCATAGGTTTCTGATTTCACATTGTCGGTGAGCTGATTAATCGAATTAAGCTGCTGCGGCGCAATAAACGGGACATTCAGCTGTTGTTGCTTCGCCAGCGCATACCCTTCGCTCAGCTTAGGCAACACTTGCGCTATCCCATCAATGCTAGAATCTATCGTGCGCAGCGGCGTACGGAGCTCATGAGCGATAATGCTGCTTAGGGTGATTAGGCTGTTTAGTTTTTCTTTTTGGACTTGTTCTTTTCTAAATACAAAAATACCTCCGCCAATGAGGACTGTCAGGTAGGTTGGTAGTGTTCCTATAAAATGAGTAGGATATACAATTTCCGGCGTTGTAAGGATATATGCGAGCCATGCTAGACTTGCACCAATAACTATAATAACAATTAACATTAACCAATTAACTAAAATTATTAAAAAAAACATACCAGTCATTGTTGTTAGAATCCAAACATTTGATTCAGGGTTCTTAAATAACATAAAACAAAAGAAAAAAGGGAAACAATACAGCAGAGTGAAGTACCAGTATGCGGGTAGAATCGGTTTTAGAAATCTAGGCCAATAATCTTTAAATGTAAGGAAAACACAAAGTGTAAAGCCAATAATGCGTAAGGGGATATTATTATATTCATTGGGGATTATTTGATTCCATATAAAATAATAAAGAATAAAACTGATAACACCAAGAGCTCCCAAGAAAACCCATTGATGCTCTTCAGCATAACCTTCCTCACGGATATAATTCCATATTTTCTTTGTTAATTTATGAGCTGACATTCAAAATCTTAACATTAATGTTTCTTGCATAGTAGCACATAATTGTTAAATTCTGAACCCAGGTCTTCGGCAAATAAATCAACTTCTAAATTTACATAAATATTTTTGTAAAATATTGGGGTGAGTCCGCACTTATTAAGCCAGGCGTTGGCTTCTTCATTTGTCTCCCAGGCCATATGATGTCTTGGAAAGATGGGGCCGATGGGAAGTGAGAATAAAAATAAACTATCTTGGGGAGATAAGGCCACATTTTTTTTCAGGTAATATGTAGGGTCTATAGCGTGCTCGATAGAATCTTGAAAAATATATAAATCAAAAGGGCCTATAAAATCATTATTATCCATGTCAGTTTTAATAAATGAAATTTGTTTTTGCCAGTCTTCATTCCATAAAGGAAGTAAAGTTTTTGCAAACTCAAATGCAGCCGGGTATAGGTCACATAATGCAACTTCTATTTCTTTTTTTTCAGTTAAAATGTTATTTATGTATAAGCTAGGTACACCAAAGCCAATGTCGGCAATTTTCTTAACAGGAATCATTTCTATAAAATCCAAGATCGCTTTTTGTCGTTCAATATGCCAGCTTCCCTTCATAAGATTGTGCAAATGTAAAACTACACGATTTTCTAGGGAGGTATAAATATCATTGCCTTGAGGTGAGTAAATATCTAGATTGTAATCGATGAAATTTTTAATAATAGATTCATGTGTAAGATCTAATTTTTTTAGTAATATATTAAAGTGTTTTATATATAGTGGAGATTGTAATACCGAATTGGCAAGCCGAATCAACTTCTCTCTTTTTTCAGCTCTTTTATAGTCAAGTTCACTAGATAGTGGTTCTAGCAATAATTCAGATGGGCTCATTTTTTATAATATTTTAGTAGAGTAGACAACACTATAACGAGGAAAAAAATATTTTACAACAAGAAGTCTCTAATGATTGAGCCCCAGGTTTAGATGCAAAATAAGCAAAAAATAGCCTTAAAAATAACATTAAATCAACCAAAACTGATGCTTTTAAACATCAGCGCAGTTACTGATCTAGGGTCGCAATCTAAACGCTCGTGGACCGAGTGATAGGGCTAAAGAATCCCACGAATTTTAGTTTTAAGGCCGTAGGCCTTACCGTATCTAGCCCAGGGTCTAGGCACGCTTCGTGCCGTAACCCTGGGTAGGATGAGAAAGAATCAAGCGCTGTAAGCGCGCAAGAAAAATATTAAAAGCTTCATCTTACGCGCTTACAGCGCTTGTTCTCTTTTTTTTCCTACCCAGGGTGGCGGCGCAAGGCGCCTTACCCTGGGCTATATACGGTAAGGCCTACGGCCTTAAAATAAAATTCGTGGGGATTCGTTAGCAGTGCGGATGTGCTTTGCAGAGTTAAATGAAGATAATAAACCTAAAATTAAGCCCCGCGTGGAATGCGGAGCTTTTGACCGACGTTAATCGTCGTTGAGGATAAATTATTGTATTGTTGAATTAATTTTACACTCACACCGTGTGTCTTCGCGATTTTATTCAAGGTATCACCGCTTTGTACGATATAAGACTGAGTCGTTTGCGTTTGCGTTTGCTTTTTCTTCACTGGCGTATAATTCGCTAAAGCGGCTTCAAAAATCGCAACTTTTTCCACCGGTATTAATAACGTTTTGGTATTATTTGCAATCACCGTTTGAGTAAAGCCTGGGTTAATTTCCCGTAATTCTTCGGTTTCGATATCCGCTAAATCAGCAGCGATGGTTAAATCTAAGTAGTCTTCTACGTTGATATCAACGACAGCGACTTGAGGTTCATCGGCAACCGCAGGCAATTCAATATTGTGACGTTGATGATTTTTAACGACATCAGCAAGCGCAATGATTTTAGGCACATAATGGCGAGTTTCTTTGGGTAATGAAGACAGTGACCAAAAATCAGTGCCTAACCCAGCACGTTCATTACGGCGCATCGCACGATTAACTGTCCCTTCACCGGCATTATAAGCGGCCAACACTAAGTGCCAGTCATTATTATAAAGCTTGGCCAAATGGCTTAAGTGTCCAAGTGCTGCGCGCGTAGACACATGGATATCGCGACGACCATCATAGGCACCATTTTGGACGATACCGTAATGGCGTGCTGTGGCGGCCATCAATTGCCAAATACCGGTTGCACCCCGATGTGAGCGTGCAAACGGATCATAAGTACTTTCAATCACGGGAATTAAAATAAATTCCATAGGCAAACCGCGCGATGTGATCTCTTCTGCAATATAATGCAGATAAGGTTCAGCACGATTGAATACACTTTCGATATAATCAGGATTATTGAGGTACCACGTGCGATTGGTTTGCACCAGCTTCTGGCCTGTGGCATGATCCATAACGAAATCAGCGCGGAGGCGATCCCAAAGATTGTCAGGGCTGGGCTCGGTAGCTTCAACGGGAGTGCCCGCTTGGGCTACGTACTTGAAGTTCATCGTGTGCACATTATTATATGTGCCAGAACTCACAACTAACCCGACGACAATGAAGAACAACGATAAATGCTTGATATATTTATTTGTACTGTTCATAGCACCCAGTATACCATTGTCGGGGTGGAACAGGGAAGCAAAAATCCTATATTTAATTAGTTAATCAACTTAGTTGACCCTATACTTTTCCTTTATTTAGTCTCAGGTAGGCCTATATTGCTTAAGAAAGTCGAATTATTCGTAGATGGAGCGTGTCGAGGCAATCCAGGCCCTGGCGGCTTTGGCGTATTGCTGCGCTATAATGGCCAAGAAAAAACCCTAAAAGGGGCTGAAAGCCACACCACCAATAACCGTATGGAGCTTAAAGCTGCTATAACGGGCTTAAAAGCGATTAAAGTGCCTTGTGAGGTATCAATTACCACAGATTCTCAATATGTTCGTAAAGGCATTACCGAGTGGGTGCATAATTGGAAGAAAAATGGTTGGCGTAATGCCAGTAAGGCGCCAGTAAAGAATGTAGATTTATGGCAAGAATTACTCGCAGCCTGTGAGGTCCATCAGGTAGAATGGCATTGGGTTAAAGGCCACAGCGGTCATGCGGAGAATGAAATGGCTGATCTATTGGCCAATCAAGCGATAGACGAGCTGTTAGACACATAGAAGGAACTATAAACCATGCGACAAATCGTACTGGATACGGAAACGACAGGCTTAAGTCCACAAGCCGGCCATAGAATTATTGAAATTGGCGCTGTAGAGCTCATCAATCGTCGTTTAACTGGACGGCAGTTTCATTATTATCTGCATCCTGATCGTGAAATTGATTATGGCGCGCAAAAAGTCCACGGCATCACTTTGGAATTTTTAGCCGATAAACCACGCTTTCATGAAATTACCGATGCTTTTCTAGAATTTATCCGCGATGCAGAATTAATCATCCATAACGCCACGTTTGATACGGCATTTATTAATGCTGAATTGACTCGGGTTTCAAAAAAATTAGGCGCCATTGAAGATTATGCACAGATTTTAGATACCTTACCGCTTGCGCGTAAAAAACATCCCGGACAAAAAAATTCGCTTGATGCCTTAGTTAAACGCTATGAGGTTGAACACTTTGCACGGGATTTACACGGCGCACTCCTCGATGCGCAGATTTTAGCCCAAGTGTATTTAGCGATGACAGGGGGGCAAGCCGATTTATCATTTGAAATGGCAAGTGCGCCAGATACGCGCGGGGAGAATTTAACGCCTACGCAAAATGCTAGCGATTATACCGTCATTTATGCCGATGCAGAAGAATTGATTGCACATGAACAACTGCTAAAAAAAATAAAAAAAGAGGCACAGCATGGACAATGCCTTTGGTTACAAGAGTAAACAGCTCGGAAATTATTCTGATTTTTTAGCGCAGTTTGACAGCGCAGATTTAATTTTAACGCCTACGCGCAGGCTGGCTAAACGTCTAAACTTAGATTACGTGCAAACCCACGTATCGCCTACGCAATTGCCGATAGTATCGCTTGCCGGGTGGCTAGACAGTTTATGGCAAGCGTATGAAGATGATCTCGATAATCCACCCCTGCGTTTATTAAACCCTTGGCAAAATGCGCTGATCTGGCAAAGCATTATTGATGAAACGAATCTCACCCCCTTGCTACGCAAGGAACAGACTGCACGTTTGGCCGAAAAAGCCTGGAGCTTACTCAAATCATGGGGCATTTCTACGCAGCGTGTATTCAATGAAGCCCTGACAGCGGACATACGTGCTTTTTTGACCTGGTGTGACAGCTATGAAGCGCGCGCTAGAATTGAAAAATGGTGTGATCACGCCAGCCGTCTTGATTATTTATTACTAGCCAAGCAACAAGTGAAGCTAAAAATACATTTAGTGGGGTTTACCGATATCAGTCCTAAGGTACGGCAATTATTGCTCCATGTTGCCGGAAATGCTGATGCCATAACGGTATTGAGCTACCGCACGCCCGATGCCAAGGTAGTTTATGCCGCCCAGCCTGACTTTAAAACCGAGTTAACCGCTGCAGCGATCTGGGCCAAACAATGGCTTAAAGAACCGAGGGTACACCCCATAGGTATTATTGTCCCTGATTTAGCCACGCGCTTTAACGCAGTGGATGAAATTTTTGCAACGGTACTGATGCCAGAGAGCCTGATTGCACATCATTATCAACAGGCGCGACCTTATAATATTTCCGCAGGGAAAAAATTAGCAGATTACCCGGTCATTGTGCTTGCTTTTGAGTTATTACGCTTAACGCACACCCAGTGGCCACTAGAGCGATTAAGCCGTGTACTGCTTACGCCGTTTATTTTAGCAAGTGAGCAGGAATGTTTTGCGCGCGCCTACCTGGATGCAACACTGCGCCACATGGGGCTTACGAAAGTGACACTAGAAAAAGTGCAAGCAGCAAGTGGCAACACGTGTATCGCTTTGATGCAGGCCTTAGTGCAGCAGCCTGCAGCGCCTAAGCAAAGTTTAACCCCCAGTGCCTGGGTGCACTACATTAAGCAGAAGCTTACGCATTGGGGATGGCCAGGAGAGCGCGTATTAAATAGTTTAGAGTATCAAGTGGTCAAGCGGTTTTATGAATTGCTGACCGAGTTTTCGCAACTCGATGGTATAGTCGCCCCCCTTAACTTTTCAGCCGCCTGTCAATTGTTAGGGCAGCAAGCTAAAAGTATCCTCTTTCAAGGGGAAAGTGAAGATAAACCCATACAAATTTTGGGCCATCTTGAAGCAGTAGGGCTCCATTTTCATGCACTCTGGGTCAATGGTTTACATAATGAAAATTGGCCCATGCCTTGCGCGCCTCATCCGTTTTTGCCGGCACGCTTGCAACGCATCAACGATATGCCGCATGCCACACCGGAGCGCGAATATGCGTTTGCAGAAAATTTAACGCAACGCTTTACCGAGCAAGCCCAACACATCGTTCTTAGTTTTCCGCTACAAGAAGAAGATAAAAAACTGAGCCCTAGCGCGTTGATATTGCCCTATGCGGCGCACAACTCTCTTTTACAAGAAGACGTGTCTTTACTGCCTGAAAAGCGTGCAGCGTTTGAAGAGTGGCACGAGCAAGCGGTGCCTTATCGCTCGAAAGATGCTGTGGTGCGGGGTGGAACCAGCGTGTTGCAAGCGCAAGCCAATTGCCCGTTTCAAGCGTTTGCGCGCTACCGCTTATTTGCCGAAGATTTTACTGTGCCGCAAAGTGGTTTTACTGCGCTGCATCGCGGGCAAGTGTTGCACGCGGCCTTAGATTATTTTTGGCAAGTGATACAAACAAAAGAAAAATTAATACGTTTATCTGAAGCCGCTTATGCACAACACGTGGATGCGGCGATTACCAAGGCATTAACCGTCATAGAGGACGCACAATTTACCCGCATGCAATTAACCCTAGAAAAACAGCGCGTCACGGCGTTAGTCGATGAATACCTAAGACACGAGCGTATGCGTCCTGATTTTACTGTGATTGCGCGTGAGCAGGCGATTAAGATAGAGCTTGCTTCTTTAAAATTAAATGCACGCATCGATCGCATTGATCAATTAGCAACGGGCGAAATCATACTTATCGATTATAAAACAGGAAGAATAGATGAGCCAGATTGGTTAGAGCCGCGCCTGCGCGCAGTGCAATTGCCGCTTTATGCGTTAAGCATGCCAGAAGTTCAAGGAATAGTGTTTGCGCAAGTTAAAGTAGAGGCCATAAAATGGATAGGGATCAGCGCGCAAGCGGGGCATTTGCCCAATGTTAAATCGGTCAATGATTTAGAAATAGATATTAAATGGCCTGAATTATTAGCCCATTGGCGCAAAGGTTTGACTGTACTTGCTGATGAATTTTATCAAGGGCAGGCGCAGGTCCATCCATTAGAGGGAGAAAAAACCTGTCGCTATTGTGATTTAGCCTTATTATGCCGCATAAGGCGCGCATCATGACCGCTATCATCTTCGATCACGCAGCCCGACAGCGTGCACTTGATGTCGGGCTATCATTTATTGTAGAAGCCCCAGCAGGCTCCGGTAAAACGGAATTACTGGTGCAGCGTTATTTAAGCTTATTGGCGCAAGCCGTGCGATCGCCTGAGGAAATATTAGCCATTACGTTTACTCGTAAAGCGGCGCATGAAATGCGCTGCCGTATTATTAACGCCTTACAAGATGCGCAAAAGGGTGAGGCGAGTAAGGCGCAGCACACCACAGTAGAGCTCGCACAACAAGTGTTAGCAAAAGATGCGAAACTGAATTGGCAACTCCTCGGTAACCCTAATCGTTTATGTATCCAAACGATAGATGCCTTGTGCATGCGTTTAGCGCAAAAAATGCCGATTATTTCAGGCCTAGGCGGCGGCGCGCAGGTCGCCGCACTGCCCGATGAAATTTATCAAAAAAGCATACGCGCTGTGCTTGATACCTTGGATGAAAAAACACCCTGGCAGCATGCGTTAATTACCCTGTTTAAGCATTTTGATAATCAACAGGGATTAATCGAAAAAACCTTACTTGAGATGTTAAAAAAACGCGAAGCCTGGTTGCCCTATGTCATGAAAGCACGCGAAGGGCATGATTTACGTGCGCAATTTGAAGGCCATCTGCAGCAAATCGTGCTCGATACCTTATCGGAATTGGAGAAAAATTTTCCTTTAGCTCTGCAAGCGGAAGTATTGCCGCTGCTGCGTTATGCCGCGCAGCACGTGGAGGATAATGGCTCAGCACTTAAAGGTTGTGACGCAGTATCACAATTGCATGCGAAACTAGACGACTTACCTTATTGGCTAGGCGTGGTGGAATTGCTACTGACACAAGCGGGCGACTACCGCAAACAAGTGACAAAAAATTTAGGTTTCCCTGCCCCCAGTAGCCTTAAAGATAAAGTCTTGCAGAACGAAGCCCGTAGGCATAAAGAAGCCATCCAAAATTTATTGGAAAGTCTGACAGAAGCTGACGCATTAAAACAATCCTTAGTGCGGCTTCGAGTAGCACCGCCGTTACATTACAGCAATACGAGCTGGGATTTCTTACAAGCGTTATTGACCGTCTTGCCTATCACTGCGGCCCAATTGATGTTACATTTTCAACACTATGGCCAAGTTGATTTTATTGAAGTGGCCTCGCGCGCATTGCATGCTTTAGGTGAAAGTGAAGCGCCTACGGATTTAGCTTTAGTGTTGGATTATCAATTGCAACATATTTTAGTGGATGAATTTCAAGACACTTCACTGTTACAGTTTCGCTTATTAGAGAAAATGGTCAGTGCCTGGCAGGCTGATGACGGACGCACCCTGTTTTTGGTAGGCGATCCCATGCAATCAATTTATCGCTTTAGGCAAGCGGAAGTGGGCTTATTCTTGCAAGCGGCCGCGCAAGGCATCGGACCTGTACGGTTAGAAGCGCTGCAATTAGGTATGAATTTTCGATCTCAACCCTTACTTATACACTGGATCAATCAAGTGATGCCGCACATTATGCCACGCGTCAGTGCAGTGAGCAGCGGCGCGATTGCATTTACTCCCTGTCAGCCTGCGCGTATAGATGAGTCAACTAGTCGTGTGCAAATGTTATTGATGCAGGATCCGATACAGGAAGCGCAAGTGTTAATTGAACAGATTGAGCAGATAAAATCCGAACAACCACAAGCCAGCATTGCTATTTTGGTGCGTGCACGCAGTCATTTGACTGCAATTTTACCTCAACTTAAAATTGCGGGAATTGCCTACCAAGCGCTAGAAATTGAACCCTTGCTAAGACGCGAGTGCATCCATGATCTCTTGGCACTGACGCGCGCATTGCTCCATTTTCATGATCGCATTGCTTGGCTTGCTTTGTTACGTGGCCCTTGGTGCGGGTTAACATTAGCGGAACTTGAATGTTTAGCCTTAGCACCACCCTCAACTGCATTGTGGCAAACAATGCAAGATCCTATATTCATTTCACAATTACCAGAAGCAGCACAACAGCGTCTTGCCCGTACCGTATCGGCATTATCAGACACTTTAAATGCACGGGATCGCTTGCCTTTATCTGCGTGGGTGAAAAGTGCGTGGCTTGCGATGGGGGGGATGCATCATACGCCGACCAACGAAGAAGAAGACTGTATCGCCTTTTTTCATGCGTTAGAGGTGATCGAGCAACAGTACTCCCATATCGATTTTAATACGATAGAGCACTATTTAGCCCGTTTGTATACGCATCAACTCGGACAGGGGCAAGTGGTGCAAGTCATGACCATGCATAAAGCGAAGGGTTTAGAATTTGATGTGGTATTTTTACCGGGATTATCGCGAAAAAATGCCGTCAGTGAACCGCCGTTATTGCGTTTTAATGAGCTTTCGGTTGGCGGCGACACACACTGGCTCTTAGCACCGATAGGCGCGCGCACGGCACAGACGGATCCGATTTATCATTATTTAGGCCAAATTGAAAAAACTCAACAGGCCTTTGAAGCGCAGCGTTTATTGTATGTGGCGTTAACGCGTGCCAAGCAGCAGCTTTATTTGTGCGCCGTGCACGATGATTTGGAAAACCCGCCCGCACAAGGCAGTTTATTTGCACTACTGTATCCGCATAGTTCAGACATCATGACGGTAAATAAAGAAAAGGCTATGCCGCAAGAATCTGTGCCTACCCCCACACTACGGCGCATCGCCCGCTCCTGGCAATTACCCCCCTTTTGGTATGAAAAGCTTTACACCCAAGTCCCCGCAACGCTAGAAGAAAATTGTGTGGACACGCAACCGTTTGAAAGTAGCGCGATCATGCGGCGCATGGTCGGAACGCTATTGCATCGGGCGTTTAAATATTTAGCGGAAAACCCGCAGCATCGGTGTGCGTCTTCCCTGTGTGAACGTTTTCTTGCACGCTGGCCTATGCACTTGCAAACCTTGGGGCTGGAAGCGCATCAACTGCAAACGGCGCTGGATTTATTAACCCAAGGCTTGACTCAAACACTTAAATGTCAACGCGGCTTATGGATATTACAGCCCCACGAAGCCGCAGCCAATGAATTTGCTTTGCATACTTATGTGAATAACCAGCATCGTGCATTGATTATGGATAGAACATTTGTCGAAAATGCTGAACGTTGGATCATCGATTATAAAACAAGTCTGCCCACCGGCAATATCGAAGCATTCTTGCAGCAAGATGTCCCGACACACATAGCGCAATTGCAGTATTACGCCCAAGTGATGCAAAAAATTGATAAACGCCCGATCCGTTTAGGCCTATATTATCCCCTTATCTCAGCGTGGAGAGAATTAACATGAGTGAATTAAACCGTGCACTAGTCGTCGCGATTTCATCCCGAGCTTTATTTGATTTACAAGAAAGTCATCAGATTTATGAAACAGAAGGCATAGCGGCTTATCAAGCCTATCAAATTGCACATGAACATATTCCTCTGGGCACAGGGCCTGCATTTCATTTGGTCACGAAATTACTTAATTTAAACCAAGGCCAAAGCGAGCCTTTGGTCGAAGTGATCTTATTATCACGCAATAGTGCCGATACGGGATTGCGGGTATTTAATTCCATTTTTCATTATCAATTAAATATCACCCGCGCTGTATTTACGAGTGGTCAGACGCCTTATTTATATGTGCCGGCTTTTGGTGCACATTTATTTTTATCGGCTGATCCGCGAGATGTTCGGCAAGCCTTGCAATCGGGTTATGCGGCTGCGACAATTATTTCCGCACCCAATGCTGCCAATGTGAGCCCACAACTGCGGATAGCCTTTGATGGGGATGCTGTATTATTTTCCGATGAAGCGGAACGCGTTTATCAAACGGGAAGCCTGAGTGCATTTAATGACAGTGAAGTGATCAGCGCGAATTTGCCTTTATCCAGCGGCCCATTTAAACCCGTGCTCGCAGCCCTTGCGCATATTCAAAGTTTATTCCCGGCCCAAGATTCTCCCATCCGTACCGCCTTAGTGACCGCACGCAGCGCCCCAGCCCATGAACGGGTGATTAAAACCTTGAGGGCGTGGAATATCCGCTTAGATGAAGCTTTATTTTTAGGTGGACTCAATAAAAGTGAATTCCTACGCGCTTTTGCCGCAGATGTATTTTTTGATGATCATCCCCTACATATCCAAGCGGCAAAAGACCATGTGACCACAGGGCACGTGCCGCATGGGATATTGAATGAATAACGAATAAATTTGACATATGGCTCACATTAAGAGATTATTGCGCAATTAATTATTGAGGGAGAGTATTATGGGTAGCGGTAGCAGAGGTGGCAGAGATGATACACCGAGCAATAATACTAATCTTGAACAAAGAAATACACAGATTTCTGAGTTAATGGCCTTAGAAGCGAGAAGGGATTTTTTGCTGCTGCACTTGGGAAAATTTGAGCAAAATCCCACACATTCCTCTTCCGCTGCATCCTCAACCGATCGCAAAGCGCAACTTAAATTTGAGATTCAAGCGCTAGAAGTAAAACTAGGTCAATATGCCCTGCAGTCTGAGCAAAATCGAATTTATCTCAGCGGTATCGTGATCCCTAAGATCGGCACTGATGCTGAGGGCATTTCAACCCGTATGGCAAATCATTTCTCTCAGCTTTCGGTTTCTACTGATAAAATCAAACCGAAACCCTTTGTGCAATTAAATGAGCAAGGGTTGAAATTTTATTGGAACAATCCACAAGATGCGCAAGCTTTTTCAGCATTTCTAGGTGCGCACCTCGGTCAACATACCGTATCCGTGAGCAATGCCCAATTAGCACAGGATGAAATACCTGAGTCATTACAAGGTTTAACTCCTGATGAAAAATATCAAGGTGCAGCATGCATGGCGGTATCCATTCCGCACGTGTATGTAGAAGAGGTGTTAAAGCTGGCCCAATATCATTCTTACAGTTTAAAACCTGTAGCCAGCGATTGGTATGCTGCGAAAAAATTAGACCGTGGCACTTTGCTCACGCAACAAATCATACAACAGTCTACAGCCCCTACTGAAAGTAGTGTGGGCGTGCAATTAGTAGAGGCGGTACGCGCGTCACTGAATGTCGACACCGATTTAGTAAAAGTCACGGTGACTGCACATCTAACGAGTCCAGCTACTGAACCTGCGCATGTGGTGATTTTATTTGATGACAGCGGCAGCATGGGTGAAAACGGGGGTGGCAAGATTAAAGCAGCCAATGCCGCACTAGAAGCCTTTGTGCGTGAATTACCGGATGAGACCTTAGTTTCGATACAACCCTTTAATGTGAAAACGCAGGCTTATCGCGTCAAAGCACAACTGTTAAAGCAAGAATTAGCGGGCAATACTAAACCGAAATGGTGTGCTATCCCTGCAGCTGGTGGCACTCCACTGTGTGAGGCCTTGGCCAACAGTGCCGTATTTTTACGTAAAAACCCTGATGATCTTACGATTAGCGATGCAGCCATCGCCAATACCACGATAGTCCTATTAACTGATGGTCAAGCGAACAGCAACGCCAAAGACGCGGTATATGCAATGCAGACATCATCCGGCACAGGCGGATCGTTATTGCCGTCGGTACAAATCCCAGGGTTATCCGCAGATAATTATAAATCCTACGGGGTGGATCAATTTAAATGTCGGGTTTTACCCGTAGTCTATCCGATTGCTATGGGTAACGATTCTGATGCGGTATTTATGCGGCAATTAGCCGATGAGTTACATATGCCCGAGGCTTATGTAGGCACTGATGCCAGCATGACCGCGGATATTAATCATGCGATGGCGAATATCAAATTAATGCTACAACGTGTGTCGCAAGTATTTGTGGGACTGGGTTATCAACACAATAATGTATATAAAGCGGCAGGTTTAGAAGAGCATAATGTCTTTGAACATCGCAGCCGAGATCTTTTTTTCACTGTACCTAAAACTAGCACGCAGTTACAAGTGTGTTTTGCAGTTGGATCAGCGCATAACGTGTCGTATCAAGCCATTAAAATAGCCGATGAAAATTTAGCCCCTATAGTGTGCAAGGAATATGTGTCGCGCCGTTTAACTGAAATTAAAGTTCAGTTTTCACATGAAGTCGCAGCCTTAGCAAGCGGCAATGCTCCAATCTATTCCAGAGGAAGAGGCGCTTCTTCTCAAGTAGAAAAGCCTAGTGGGGAAAATCAACAGGCCTTTGAGACTTTGAAAAACAATACGTTACGTGCGCTAAGGGAGTTAGCCCTACTGACTACCGACAACAAGTTACTGCAATCCATAGAATTATTTCAATCTTCTGTCACAAGTCTTGAAAACTCTGCTGAAAATTTAGCTACAGCGGTTCTTACGCGTGGTCAAGTAGCCTCATATACTCAAGGTAGAATGGTGGGTGCACCCGTTGATGTCAGTGCTATTAATGTCAGTGCTATTAATGTGGCGGGTGCAACACTTTTCTTTAGTGCTATTAAGGATAATGAATTTAAGTTAGCACGTAAGATGTTGCGTGAGAATCCTAAATTGATCAATACAAAGAGTTCAGATCAGTTTCAAGCCACTGTGTTAATCAGTAGTATTGCGCGGTTATCACAAGATAATGAAAATGCTGAACTTAGAAAATTTGTGATGCAACTGCTCACTTCGCCTCCAGTCCCTACGGCATCATCTTCAACCGATGAAGGCGTAGAGATGTCAGCACTCACCGGTGGCATTATAGATACGCATTCTTTAGATACAACAGCACAAGATGCTCAAGGCAACACGGCCCTACATCGTGCTGCATGGCAAGGTGAAACTCAGATATGTTTGAAAATTATTGCCATTGCAAAAGAAAATGGACAATTAGATGCCTTATTACGTACAAGGAATAAGGTGGCAGCGGGAGCCTCGATGGGCGAAACCGTGCTGGATAATATTCGTCGTTCGAATAGATTGTTTTACTATGAAAAGCAAAGTTTGATACGTGCGCTCGCTGTGGCTTTAAACGATACTAAAGATTATAAGTCAGTCCAAGATGCGGTGAGTTTAAATAGTCATATTCCAAGTCTGCATTGGAATACGCCGATCATGCAATTAATGCGTGATTTGCGTGACACGCAATCGCAAAGCACGCGCGAATATATCTTTAAATTATTGGATACGCCAGGGTTGAAATTAACTGAAAGCAACTACAATGGCAATACGCTGTTGCATTATGCCATCTGGTTCGGAGAATTTGAGATGGCTAATAAAATAATTGCAAAAGCCCAAGCATCCGGCGAGTTACTCTTACTCTTGAATGCACGCAATACCGTGGGATTATCTGCCGATACAGGCGGAGAATTACCCCATATGAATTTAGCAGAAGTGGGCAAGGGCGTAGTATTGGCTTATATACTCGATCCTAATACCTATGCCCAATCTATGCACCAATGGTTACAGCTTAGAGGATCCCTCGAGAAACATTTAACTCCTGCACAGTTAACAGAATGTAATCATCTCAATCAGCTGTATCAAAAAGTAATCGCGCAATACTGGGGTCATAATGTCCTTGCCGCAGCGCCCATAGTGAGTTTAAATCAAACCATTACAACGTGCAGTGATATGATTGCACAGCAGTCTAGCAATACCGGTGCGGTGGTTGAGTTGCTTAAGAAATTACGTGCCGTTAAGACTAATTGTTCTTTGGCCACGGTGCAAGCAGCAATCACTTACTCAACGAGTCAATTGACAGATTTAGGTGCACGCACTTTCTCAAATGAGAAAATATTTGATCTATACACTCAATGCAAAGAAAATCTGCAAAGATTTGAAGGCTATTTACAAGGGGAAACCAAAGGCTGGGCACCGCTGCCAAGCGAGCAGTTGCGTGCCATAGGTGTAGAGGTAGACAAACCATGTTGCGTGATGTGAGGTCATAAACTTATATTGGGTAGTGTAAATCTTGCTTATAAAGCCCAAAGTACGAATCTGTCATAATTTGTCTTTAACTATAAAGATGGTTTGTAATTAAACCATCTTTAATAGGTGATAGCAAGAAAGGTGGATTCCCTGAAACCTTGTTTTTAGCTGAAAATTACCATTTGCGTCTTATTCAGGGCTATATGGATGCCGTCATTTTTCGTAAGTCCTGTCCAAGTGTGTTTATCACTTAAAAATCAAAAATCGAGAGATAGGGAACTCTTTGCATTGATTAAAGCCAATCATGCCTTAAAGGCGCAGCAACTTTATTTAATTACATTAGATGAAGCCGAAACCTTATCAATAGAGGGGCAGGAAATCATTTGCTTACCCTTATAGCAGTGGGCAAGCCAACTATTGAGCATGAATAGTGTAACCTGTTGATATTATTGGATATATAGAAATATTTACCGATAAAATAATGTTTGACACATAGCCAAAGTCCCGGTATTCTATTTCAAAGTAATTTAACTTATAAAATTAATTCGGGAGTCACTATGTCTAAAGAACTTACAGTAGCAAAACTTAATAATGCCTTAAACTGGTCTACACGATTTAAGAATTTTTTAGGAACCCTCGATTACGCCACCGGGGCCGTTGCCATCACTTCTTTAATGGCTTCTATGGTTTTTATATTTTTAAAGGGACGAGAAAGCATAGACGGTCATCATTATGACCAATCTGGCGAAATAAAGCATACCGGTCATCATTACGGCGAAATTGCGGGTGATTTATTCGCGGTTGCATTTTTGCAACGCTTGGTTGCGGGATTTGTGGACGGTCTTATCTATGGTAATGGATATAGCCTGCGTTTTGGTGATTTGAGTGCAAGTCTACAAGCAGAAGTGCGTGCATTGCTTCAGAAAGATACAGAAGCTCAAATCACAATAAATGATGATGACAGCGTAACTTCCATTATTGAGCGTCTCTCTGAGCAAAGATTTGATATGGAACAAGAGATGGATGCTCATGAACAACAAAAGCTGGAAGAAAGCCAACTCCTACTCTATGTCATACCAGCTGTTGCGGGTGGGATAGTCGGTCTGGGTGCGGCTTGCAGAGACATCTATAGCGGAGATACGAGTGATGGAAGTATTAAAGTGATGTTGGGATCAGCGCTAGTTATGGTTCATCAAGTCTCTTTTTGGACGCTTAATCGGATACGTGATGTAGCTTTTAATGTGGGCGCAAATACCAGTACTTATTTAGGAAATCAATGGCGCAGTGCTGGCGGTATTTCAAATAATACCGGGGAAAATACTGTTGCTTCAACACCTGGTTCCACTGATAATCAAATACCTTTAGCAGTATTGCAATAATAATTCAATCCAATTCGCCATCTTGATTAATCAAGATGGCGATTTTTTTTGCCCACACTAAATAACGACCTTTCAGAAACATCACTTGCTCAAGCAAAGGCGATAGACCTATGCTAAAGTTGCTAAATAATCTCATTATTAAGGCCAAATCACCATGAAAATCCAGCATAGAACCGTTAAACTCATTTTTGCAGCGGTCATCCTCATACCGGTATTTTTTTGGACACAGGCAGATAGAGCCGATGAAACGATGCCTGTTGCTGAACCTACGTCTTTAGCCCTGCCAGGCAATGATTTCCCCTATATTAAGCCTTCCGCCACTTGTACCGCCTCAAGTTGTCCTTCAGGCGCTTATTTAGTTGAGAAAAATAACGGTGCAGAATTGCATCGTATCAGTACGGTATTACGTGAATTGGGGCAGGTTGAGCAAGCCACTGGGCATTGGACCAATAATCGTTATGCGATTTTAATCGAGCCTGGCGAATACACGATGGCCTATCCTTTTGAGCTGGGTTATTACACCCAAGTATTAGGCGTGGGCGCACTCCCAGGTGAGGTGAATCTCACCCCAGGAATAGCCGTATATAATCAATGCCCAGCAGGTGCCGGTTCAGAATCTTGTAAATTTACCGGCGGGTTGAATAATTTTTGGCGCGGAATAGAAAATCTGAAAATGACGATCACCTCAGCAGTCGCCCCTTTGCGTTTAGCGATTTCTCAAGCCACCGCGTTGCGTAGACTCGAGGTGAGCGGTGAATTATTAATGTGTGATTGGAATACGCCTAGCAATAATTATGAATGTGGTTATACCAGCGGCGGCTTTATGGCCAATTCGAAAATACAAAAGTTTACACCGGGATCGCAACAACAATGGCTGACTCGAAATGTTGATTTACAAGAATCAGGAACGGCCGTTTGGAATGCGATTTTTGTAGGCACAACTATTGGTAATTTAAATAAACCGAATCCGCCTGCTGATCACTATGGCCCGGATAATAATAATTGGGAGTCATTCCCTATTACTGAAGTGGCGACTACACCCGAGGTGCGGGAAAAACCTTATCTGACTCAAGTGAATAATGCCTGGCAAGTGGTTGTTCCAGAGTTAAAACAAAATACCCGAGGTACCGATTGGCAGAGCGCTGCAGAAACTAAACTCGATATCAGCCAATTTTATGTGTTGGCCTCAACGCCTGATGCAACGGGTATCACCACTGTCGATAGCAATCAAATCGATATGATCAATACCTATCTTGCAAAAACGGATCAGCATTTACTCATTATGCCGGGGGTTTATCATCTGGGCGGTACACTCCGTGTCACGCAGGAAAATACCGTGATTTTAGGTTTAGGTATTCCCGCTTTAGCCTGCATGTCAGGACCTTGTATGGAAATTGATGTAGAAAAAGGGGTGAGATTAGCGGGCGTGACGTTTGATGCCGGTTATGAGAACACAGAATATTTGCTGCGCGTGGGTAAAAGCAGCGCCGGTGATAATCGCGATAATCCGCATTCCTTATCGGATATTTATATGCGGATTGCGGAAACACAAGACACGCATCGCTCACGCATCCGGCAAACAAAAACGGCCCTGGTGATTAATAGTAATAATATGATCGGTGATAATTTATGGATCTGGCGTGGCGATCATGACAGTGCCAGCGGCAAAGATCCCGATCCTACTCAAAATCTAGTGCACTGGGATGAAAATCTTGCGCAATACGGTGTGATAGTCAATGGTAAAGATGTCACCATGTATGGTTTAGCCGTTGAGCATTTTCAAGATTATCAAACTTTATGGTATGGCAATGGCGGAAAAGTGTATTTTTACCAATCTGAAGCGCCTTATGATTTTGGCAGTACAACTGCAGAAGCATGGAATTGCACGGATTATATCAGCGGTGAGACGACTACCGAAGGGCAGGGTTGTGCCGCTTATGTGATCGCAAAAGAAGTCACTACACACACCGCGTTGGGTGTAGGCGTGTATTCTTATTTCGCCTATAAAGACATACAATTACCGAGTGCGATTAAAGCGCCCACACACGAGGGTATTAGAATTGAACACATTATTGGCCATTGGTTAAACGGTATTCCAGGAAGCGCCATTCGTAATTTGGTGCAAGATTATAGCGGTAAGCAATGCTGGGGTTATGAAGCCACATGTTTGCAGGTGGATGATAAATCCCTATGTGTCGATACGGATCGCAAACAAACTTCGGTGTTAGGTGTGTTTGATACGACTACCTTTGGTTTAACGCAAACCTGCACTGTGAAGGATGCAAGCGCCTATACACAATCCGCGTTTTAATCAGGCAAAAAAAAACACCTCGATGGTTCGAGGTGTTAAGTCCAATTGTAGTTGGAGATTGACAAATTCATAATAGTATTGTTGCAACTGTTTTTTAAACAGCTAATTTCTGTATGTTGTGTGAGACATTCGCCATAGTTTTAAAATGCTTAATCATTGGTGTTTATAGGGGTAAGATCATTACAGGTATGTTATTGTTTTGCAACAGAACAACAAAACTCAATAATTAAATAGTTTCTTCAGGACGTTGGGTCAGCACTTCATAACCGGTATCCGTGACTAAAATCGTATGTTCCCATTGTGCAGAGAGGCTGTGATCTTTGGTCACCACGGTCCAGTCATCGGGTAATAATTTAATTTCACGTTTACCGGCATTGACCATAGGTTCTATGGTAAATACCATGCCGGCTTCAAGCGGAATGCCTGTGCCTTTGTGGCCGTAATGTAACACTTGCGGATCTTCATGAAATTGCGTACCTAAACCGTGGCCACAATATTCTCTGACGATAGTAAAGCCATTTTTTTCCGCATGTTTTTGGATCACTTCGCCGATATCGCCGAGTTGCACGCCTGGCTTAACCAATCTTATCCCCATATACATGCATTCCTGAGTCACATCAACCAAACGTTTTGCAAGAATAGACGGTTTGCCGACAAAATACATTTTACTGGTATCGGCGTAATAACCGTCTTTGATGATGGCCGCATCGACATTGACAATATCGCCGTCTTTGAGTTTTTTCGGTCCAGGGATCCCGTGACAGACTTGATGATTAATGGAAATACACACTGACTTAGGAAAACCGCGGTAATTGAGGGCTGCGGGGATGGCTTTGAGTTCATTCACCACAAAATCATGGCAAATCGTATCGAGTTCTTCGGTGGTGATCCCAGGGCGCATGTACTGGTCCATCAGATTCAACGTTTGCCAGGCTAACTGCCCAGCGATGCGCATTTTTTCGATGTCCGTTGCGGTTTTAATCAGTGCCATGTGTGCTCGGTGATTTGATTTTAAGCTTGTGATTCTAGAGCAATTATGATATAAAGTCTAGCGGCTGAAAAGGCCGGAGTGTTCTTTAATCCCACACACTTATCGACACGTGCTCCTGGGTGCCTTCAAGGTAGGAGTACGGGATAAGTGGAGGTTCAACCCCTAGGAGTTTCTATGACTGTCACTGTTACGATGCAAGATATGCTACAGGCCGGCATCCATTTTGGCCACCAAACCCGTTATTGGAATCCGCTCATGGAGCCGTATATTTATGGCATCCGGAATAAAATCCATATTATCAATCTAGAAAAAAGCTTACCGCTCTTCCAAGAAGCGCTTAATTTTGTGAACACCATCGCGGCTAGAAACGGCAAAATTCTATTTGTCGGCACTAAACGTTCTGCTCAAGCGGTCATCCGCGAGGAAGCCGAGCGCTGCGGGATGCCTTTTGTGGCGCATCGCTGGTTAGGTGGTATGTTAACCAACTATAAAACGGTAAGGCTTTCCATACGTAGATTAAAAGAATTACAAGGTATGCAAGAAAAGTTTTCTACTCAATTAACCAAAAAAGAAGCCTTAGATCGGCAACGTGATTTAATCAAATTAGACCGCACCTTAGGCGGCATTAAAAACATGGGCGGCTTACCTGATGCACTGTTTGTAGTCGATGTAGGCCAAGAAAACATTGCCATCCAAGAAGCTAATCGTTTACGCATTCCTGTGATCGGCGTGGTCGATACGAATTGTTCACCTAAAGGTGTTGATTTCCTTATCCCCGGCAATGATGATGCCATGCGTGCTATCAGATTTTACAGCGGCAATATTGCCGATGTCATTCTAGAGGCGCGTGCTAAATCAGGCGCGAACACTGAAGAAATCATTGAAGTCGAAGCCGAGCCCGAAGTTGTCGTGAAGAAAGCAAAACGTAAAGGTTCCAAAGACGAAGACGGGAAGTCCGATGAAACCGATACAACCGTTAGCGCAACGCTTGCCAAAGAAGAATAGGACTTAAAGTCCTGACTACGCCCCCGTATCGCGGGGGCAACGTCTGCATATAATTTGAAACAACCATCCGAGGTCACACATGGAAATAACAGCATCTTTAGTCAGAGAATTACGTGAACGTACTAACGCTCCGATGATGGAGTGTAAAAAAGCATTGGTTAATTCAAGTGGCGATATCGAAGCCGCCATAGAAGCCATGCGTAAAGCAGGCCAAGCCAAAGCCGATAAGAAAGCCAGCCGCACAGCCGCAGAAGGCATCGTCAGCATCAACATGAGCGATGATGAAATGCGTGCAGTCATGACTGAAATTAATTGTGAAACTGATTTCGTCGCGCGTGATTCTAACTTTCTTCAGTTTACTCAAGCCGTTAATCAATTGGCGCTCAATGAAAATATTAGCGATAAAGATACGCTGCTCAATACGCGTCTTAACAGTGAAGGCACCGTTGAAGATGCGCGTAAAGCACTGGTGGCTAAAATTGGTGAAAATATCAATATTCGCCGCATAGCATTATATAACGTGAAAGAAGGTAAATTAGGCATGTACGTCCACGGCGGTCGGATAGGCGTCATTACTCATGTGAAAGGCGGCGATAGTGATTTAGCGAAAAGTATCGCCATGCACATTGCAGCGAATAATCCCCAAGTGGTATCCCCTACAGATGTGTCTTCTGATCTGATTGAAAAAGAAAAAGCAATTTATGTTGCGCAAGCACAAGAAAGTGGCAAGCCGCCAGAAGTGATCGAAAAAATGATCCAAGGCCGTTTGAATAAATTTCTTGATGAAATTAGCTTATTGGGTCAGGCGTATGTTAAGGATCCTGATATCACCGTCGGTGCTTTATTGAAAAATAAAAAAGCAGAAGTGGTGGGCTTTACGCGTTATGCGGTGGGCGAAGGGATAGAAAAACAAATTGTGGACTTTGCAACTGAGGTGATGGCGCAAGTGCAAGGGAGCAGCAGCCATGCCGGCTCATAAAAAAACGTCAGCTTATAATCGAATTTTACTGAAATTAAGCGGTGAAGCGTTAAATGGTGGCAGTGCTTTAGGCATTGATGCCGTGATCTTAGAGCGCATTGCGCTTGAGATTCAGGAAATTGTGAATATGGGCGTGCAATTGGGTTTGGTGATCGGCGGAGGTAATTTAGTTCGTGGCGTCACCCTGTCGGCAGCCGGGATAGATCGCATTACCGCTGATAATATGGGGATGCTGGCTACCGTGATGAATGCCTTAGCGATGCGTGATGCGCTCGAGCGCATCGGCATTGCGACACGCGTAATGTCCGCTATCCCTATGAGCGGATTAGTCGATCACTACGATAGACGTAAAGCTATCCAACATTTAAGCCGTAATCGTGTGGTTATTTTTGCAGCCGGTACGGGTAATCCTTTAGTGACTACCGATTCTGCAGCAAGTTTACGTGCGATTGAAATTAAAGCTGATCTGTTAATCAAAGCCACTAACGTGGATGGCATTTATACCGCAGATCCCGCTAAAGATAAAAGTGCGACACGGTATACGCAACTCACTTATGCTAAAGCATTAGAGCAAGAGTTAGGCATTATGGATTTGGCCGCTTTTTGTCAATGTCGGGATTATGAAATGCCTATTCGGGTATTTAGTATTCGTAAGCCGGGCGCATTGTCTCGCATCGTGCAAGGTGAAGATGAAGGCACATTGGTTTCAAGGAGTTAAAGTGATGAGTACAGTAATTCAAGAAGCATCCAAACGGATGCAAAAAGTGATCGATAATTTACAAAATGATTTTAAGAAGTTACGCAGTGGCCGCGCGCACCCTAGTCTTTTGGATCAAGTGGTGGTGTCTTATTATGGCACGGATACGCCCTTAGCTCAGGTGGCCAATGTCAATGTTGAAGATGCGCGGACCTTAAGTATTGTGCCCTGGGACAAACAAATGGTTCCTGCGATAGAAAAAGCCATTAGAGTCTCTGATCTAGGCCTAAATCCTGCGACCTCGGGTACGGTGATCCGTATTCCTCTACCCAGTTTAACTGAAGAACGCCGCAAAGATTTAGTACGCGTTGTGAAACAAGAATCAGAACAAGCGCGGGTATCTATTCGTAATGTGCGTCGTGATGCCAACACGGACATTAAAGCCATGCTAAAAGATAAAACCATTAGTGAAGATGATGAGCGGCGTTTAGAAGATCAGGTGCAGAAACTTACCGATGAATTTATCGCAACAATAGATAAATTACTCAGTGAAAAAGAACATGATCTTATGTCTATTTAAGCCAACATGGGTGAAGTCGTGTTAAATCCATCCAGTCGTGCAGAGCAGCTCGCACAGTTTACTTTGCCCAGCAAACTTCCCAATCATATTGCAGTCATTATGGATGGAAATGGGCGCTGGGCGGTGAGCCGTCATTTGCCGCGTGCCGCAGGCCATAGGGCCGGCTTGCAGGCGGTGCGCAATATCGTCTCAGCTTGCGCGCATTGGAAGATCCCTGCATTAACCTTATTTGCCTTTAGCAGTGAAAACTGGGGCCGTCCCGCACAAGAAGTGCAATTTTTAATGAATCTTTTCCACAAAACCCTCATCGATGAAATCGAGCAATTGCACGAAAATAACGTGTGTTTGCGTATTATTGGCGATCACAGCCATTTTGAACCTTCATTGCAAAAAGCGATTACCTATGCGCAGGAACTCACCCTGGATAATACCGGCTTAAATCTGTCTATCGCCATTAATTATGGTGGGCGGGCCGATATTACTTACGCAGTGCAACAGATTGCAGAACAAGTCCATGCCGGCCAATTGCAAGTGACCGATATTTCATCGGAGTTGATTACACAACATTTAGCGCTTAACACTTTGCCTGAGCCTGATTTATTTATCCGCACCTCGGGTGAATTGCGCCTGAGTAATTTTATGCTCTGGCAACTTGCATATACCGAACTTTATTTCTGCGACACGATGTGGCCTGACTTTGATGATGAAGCATTGTTTAATGCGATTTGTGATTATGCAACAAGGCAACGACGTTTTGGTGGGATAGAGAATAAGGAAAATGTGCTGGTTGAGGTGTTGTAATTAAGATTTATCTCATTATGCGTATAGAAAAAGGGTCCTCATCCGGGGTTGAGCTCAGCTAAAAATCCCCCCGGACGCTCTAAACGGGGGGATTTTGCGTGCTTCGCTTCATTAATGGCGATGGGTATAAAATAAACAAGGACACACAGCATGCTAAAAATGCGGATCATCACGGCACTCATATTAATAAGTGCAGTCGTGGGTGGAATTTTTTATATGACCGCACCGGTGAGTGCGGTGGTGTTAACGTTGATTTGCCTGCTTGCGGCTTACGAATGGTTACATATCGTGGGCGCCCGCTTAATCCAATCCGTATCATTTTATGCTTTGTTATTACTAGGCTGTTATAGCTTTTATCGAATTGAAGGTGTTGCAGAGGCAGCATTGGGGTTGGCCTTAGTCGGTTGGGGTGTGGCTTTTGTTTGGATCCTCGCCTATCAAAAAGGTCATGTTTTTTGGCCGCGCTCGGCTTTCTTTAATACGGTCATTGGGCTTTGGGTCATCTTGCCCATGTGGGCAGGACTTTATTTGTTACTCAATCAAACCGGCGCTATCGGCCCGCAACTGACGCTATTTTTACTGGTGATCATTTGGTCCGCAGATATTTGTGCGTATTTTTCTGGTCCCTATCTCTGTCGCCACTTCGGCCGTCACCTCTTAGCCTCAAGAGTCAGTCCGGGTAAAACCTGGGAAGGGGTATTGGGTGCATTCATCGGAACAGGACTGATTGCTTATGGCGTGTTACACGTTTTTTTTGCGACGTATGTGCCTATATCTGGCTTCTTCATCCTCGTATTAATCATCGTGGCGGTTTCGATAGTCGGTGATTTATTTGAAAGTATGGTAAAAAGAAACTACGGCAAGAAGGACAGCAGCCAGCTTTTGCCCGGTCACGGCGGTGTACTTGATCGCTTAGATAGTTTAACTGCCGCCGCCCCCGTTTTTGCTTGGGCCTATTTTCAATTTTTTGCGGGGTAAGATGACAGTAGCCATGAAACAAATTACTTTGCTAGGGGCAACCGGCTCGATCGGTGTGCAAACCTTAGAAGTGATCAAGCAGGGAACGACACCCTATCAAGTGTTTGCCTTAAGCGCCCACAGCAATGTGAGTCTGATGTTGCAGTTATGCCAGCAACATGCGGTGCGTTATGCCGTCATGTCAGATGAAGCCAGCGCGCAACGCTTAGCGGAATTAATTAAAGCAGAAGCGCTTGCGACGGTCGTATTGGCAGGCAAGCAAGCTTTAGTTGAAATTGCGACACATCCAGAAGTTGATACCGTAATGGCGGCAATAGTGGGCAGCAGTGGTTTAGCCCCGACGCTAGCCGCAGTTGAGGCCGGAAAACGCGTCTTACTTGCCAATAAAGAAGCCTTGGTGATGACCGGACAGTTATTTATGGATGCGGCCAAACGCGCTAAAGCCATATTATTGCCGATTGATAGTGAACATAATGCGGTATTTCAATGTTTACCGGTGGCTCATTTAGAACAATTGCCTGATCCACGCATTAAACACATTTATTTAACCGCATCAGGCGGCCCCTTTTTAGACCGCCCCTTAAGTGCTTTAGCCTCGGTCACCCCCGAGCAAGCCTGTGCGCATCCTAATTGGCAAATGGGGAAAAAAATTTCCATTGATTCCGCCACCATGATGAATAAAGCGCTAGAAATTATTGAAGCGTATTGGTTATTTTCTTTAAAAAGTGATCAAATAAAAGTGGTAGTCCATCCGCAAAGTATTGTGCATGCGATGGTGGAATATCAAGACGGATCTATTCTGGCACAATTGGGTTATCCGGATATGCGCACCCCAATAGCGCATGCGTTGGCCTGGCCAGAGCGCATTGCTTCAGGCGCACCGTTATTAGAATTATTTAATCAGGGCGGACGTCTAGATTTTCTGCCGCCTGATCCGTATCGTTTTCCAGTGTTAGCGTTAGCCCGTGCCGTACTCAATACAGCGGGGACAGCTAGCGCTATTTTTAATGCGGCCAATGAAGTGGCTGTGGCTGAATTCTTGCGCGGAGAAATAAAATTTTTGGATATCCCTAATGTGATTGCCCATACCCTCGAGGCGTTGCCGGCACAATGCTCAGATAATCTAGACGCTATTATTGCAGCCGACCATGAAGCGCGTCGTATTGCCCTTAATTTTACGCAGCGCGCCATGGCTAGGAGTGTACTATGAATATGCTGATCACCTTGTTAGCATTAATTGTGACCCTAGGCATCTTGATCACCGTGCATGAATGGGGCCATTTTTTTGTTGCGAAAAAATTGGGCGTTAAAGTGTTACGCTTTTCTATAGGCTTTGGTAAGGCATTTTGGAGCCATACCAGTAAAAGCGGCACGGAATATTGTCTGGCGTATATTCCCTTGGGCGGCTACGTTAAAATGTTAGATGAACGCGAAGGGCCGGTCTCCGCGGAAGAATTACCGTTTGCCTTTAATCGTAAAAATGTGTGGGCGCGTATTGCGATTGTTTTGGCCGGGCCGGTAACGAATCTTTTGTTTGCAGCGCTGGCTTTTTTTGTGGTCTATATGGTCGGCGTGACGGATTTTGCGCCCGTGGTGAATCAAGTTGCGCCTGATTCAGTAGCATCCCAAATCGGTATTGAGCCGCAGGACGAAGTGTTAGCGGTCAATGGTCAGGCCACACCCAACGCTCAAAGCATCCGACGGGCATTTTTAAATGATGCTGTAAAGAATTATGAAATCACCTTAAAGCGTGGCAATGAGGATTATACCGTTTTGGTGCCGCACAGCGCGTTCAAATCTGCCGTAGATGAACATTTTTTTACGGATTTAGGCTTAACCTTAGGCGTGCCTGCGGTCATAGGCGAAGTCCTTAAAGACTCTCCAGCTGCACAGGCCGGTTTACAAAGCGGGGATCAGATCATCGCCATTGGCGATCACGCTGTCGGAAGCTGGATAGAGTTTATAAAAGAGTTAGGTAATTATCCTAACAAAACGACGACTCTCACACTCGAGCGTAGCGGGCATACCTTAAGCTTAAGCGTCACGCCTAAAGAAAAAGTCGAACAAGGGCAGACCCATGCTTATATTGGTGTGAAGGTGAATGAGGCATGGTTGCGTGTTTCGCGCGATAATGTGGGCAATGCGTTTATACACGGTTTTCGCGACATGTGGCTTTATACGGGTTTAACGTTTAAATCCTTAGGACAGATGTTTGTAGGCGGCGCTTGGCATCAAGTCAGTGGACCGATTACGATTGCCATCTATGCCGGACAAACGGCACAGCAAGGCTTTGTTTACTTTCTGCAATTCTTAGCCTTAATCAGCATTAGTTTAGGTGTGATTAATTTATTACCCATCCCTATGCTAGACGGAGGACATTTGTTATATTATGTCTTCGAGTTGGTGCGACGCAAACCGCTATCACTTCAAACACAGCAAATAGGATTAGCTTTAGGCTTAGTAGTCCTGGTATTATTAATGACCTTGGCGTTTTATAATGATGTGATGCTGCTAGGTAGTAAGTAAATTAAATTTCTTAATTGCGCACGCCTTTCTAACTAGAGTTACGTAGACTAAAAAAGTGACCCCATACCTATGTTGAATTTGTTGAAACGTTTTCGTCTTTTTGCTGTTTTGTTATGCCTTAGTCTTCCCGCGGTTGCGGATGACAATATTGCGGATGCAAATAGTGCCGATGAAGGGATTACGTATCAGAATTATTCCAAGGGTAGCTTTGTGGTGGAAGATATTCGTGTCGAAGGTCTGCAGCGGATCGATGTCGGTACCGTATACAATGACTTACCCATAAACGTCGGCGATACCTTTGACCCCTCAGAAACCATCAGTGTGATCCGTGCCTTATATGCGACCGGTAATTATTCAGATATCGAACTTTCTCGTGAAGACAATACCTTAATCGTGACGGTTGAAGAGCGTGCCACCATCGGCAGCATTAATATTAGCGGTAACGAAGACATTGAAACCGAAGATTTAGAGGACGGTTTAAATTTTGCAGGGATCAGTGAGGGTAACCCGTATGATCCCTCCATCCTTGAACGTGTCACCCAAGAGCTGGAATACCAATATTTTAGTAACGGTAAATACAGCGTTGCTATCACAACGACCGTCACTGAGCTACCCCGTAATCGTGTCGGCATCGATATTGATATTAATGAAGGCGGCGCCACAAAAATCCGACAAATTAATTTTATTGGTAATAAAGTCTTTGATGATGGCGAACTGAGCGATACCTTTCAATCCACTACCCCCGGTTTACTCACTTGGATTTCAAAAACGGATCAATATTCGCGCGAACGCTTAATGGGCGATCTGGAAAATTTACGCTTTTATTACATGAATAATGGTTATCTCAATATGGAAATTGAGTCGACTCAAGTGGCTATCGTGCCGAGTCGCGAAGACATCTATATCACCGTCAATATCATTGAGGGCGAGCAATATACTGTCAGTGACGTATCACTGGGCGGGGATATCGTTGTGCCCGAAGATGAATTAGAAGACTATCTCGTATTTGAGCCTGATGAATTGTTCAATCGACAAAAAATGATGTATATCAATGAGCTTATTACCAATCGCGTCGGTGATGAAGGTTATGCGTTTGTTGAAGTGCACCCAATGACTGAAGTGAATGAAGAAGATAAAACCGTGTCCATCACGTATTATATTGAGCCTAACCAATTGGTTTATGTGCGTGATATTTATTTCACCGGAAATAATATGAGTCAAGAAGTGGTCTTGCGGCGGGAATTGACCCAGCTGGAAGGCGCGCTGGTGTCTACAGCAAAAATTCAGCGCTCGCGTAATAATTTATATTTATTGGGTTATTTAGATAATATCAATATTGAGACCGTGCCTGTGCCTGGACATGACGATTTAGTGGATCTGCACGTTGATGTCGAAGAGCGTCCGTCTGGACAGCTCACCGGCGGTGTGGGTTACTCACAGTTAGACGGGCTACTCTTTAATTTAGGCGTGAGCCAAAGTAACTTCTTAGGCACGGGGAATATTGTGAATTTCCTCTTTAATAAGAGTGAATACTTTACCTCGTATAATTTAAGTTATACCGATCCGTATTATACCCCCGATGGCGTGAGCCGCGGATTCAGTGTGTTTTACTCCGCCGCTAATTTGGCTGAAGCCGATGTGTCTAACTTTATCCGAGATATTTGGGGCGGCGCCGTCAATTACGGGGTACCGCTTAATCCGAATAATCGTTTAAATTATGGTTTTGGTTATGAAAATATTTTAATTAAAACGAGTAGCAATCCCGCTACGGTATCGGAACAAGTCAGCAGTTTTATAGAAGAGGAAGGCAGTCGCTTTAATGCTTACGAACTGACCGCCGGCTGGGTGCGTAATACCTTAGACAGGGTGGTGTTCCCCACCGAAGGTTCCATGAATAATCTAGGTGTGAGCGTGGCGGTGCCGGGTTCAACCTTATCCTATTATAAATTATCGGCTAACTCTAGATGGTATACCCCATTTTTTGATACCTTTGTCTTTATGTTACGCGGTAATGTGGCTTACGGTGATGGGTTATTTGGCACGAGTGAATTACCCTTCTATGAAAACTACTATTTAGGTGGCGTGACTTCGATGCGGGGTTTCTACGATAACTCCATCGGTCCAGAAGATTCGCTAGATGATCCTATCGGGGGTAACTTACGCTTTAACGGCAGTGCCGAGGTATTTTTCCCTATTCCTTATATAGAAATCAATTCTGTTCGTACTTCCGTGTTCTTTGATTTTGGTAGTTTGTATAATACTTATGGGGAAGATCTGGATACTGAGCCGGTACGGACTTCTGTAGGTACCACGCTACAATGGTATTCCCCACTGGGGCCGCTGGTCTTAAGTTTAGGTGTGCCGGTGACCAAATCTGAAGATGATCGTGAAGAAATTTTCCAGTTTAGTATCGGTGCCGTACTTTAATAGCAATATAAGGAGAGCGTTATGAGAGTTAAATTTTTATTAGTGGTCAGCGCATTATTATTTACCCCGATGGTTTTTGCCGCAGACAGCCTCAATATTGCATTTGTTGACGGTACAGTCATCATGAAAAATTATGAAACCACGATAGAAGATAAATTGCGTAGCGAATTTAAAGATCAAGAAGCAAAATTAACCAAGATACAAGATAACTTAATGTCGGAAGGTGAAACCTATAAACGGGATTCAGCCATGATGAGCGATGAAGAAAAACTTGCATTCCAACAAAATTTTGAAAAACAACAAATGGAATTGCAAAAGCTAGGCACTGAATTTAATCAACAGCGCATGAAGCGCATGAATGAAGAACTAGAGAAGATCCTCGAGAAGGTAAAGGTTGTAGTTAAAAAAATGGCCGCCGATAAAAAATATGATGCCGTATTGCAATTGGGTGCAACGGTTTATGTGGACGAGCGTTTAGATATTACTAAAGACGTATTAGCGCAACTCGATAAAAAATAATTATTATGCAATTTCAAACAACACATACGCTAGCTGAGTTGGCGGCCTATTTACAAGGGACGTGTTTGAGTGGCGCGCAGATGGTTATTCAAGGCGTTAATACCTTGAAAGAAGCCTCCAGCACGGATATTACGTTCCTGGCGCAGCCGCAGTACGTGCCGCTATTAGCAGAGACACACGCTGCGGCCGTGGTGGTCGGAGCAAACCATGCTGATAAATGTAATCAGCCCATTATTATTGTGCCCGATCCGTATATCGCTTTTGGACAACTGATGCGGCTTTGTGCACCTGATGAACCGGTACTTGCGGGGATCCATCCCAGTGCCGTGGTGGCAAAAACAGCGGTGATTGCCAAGACGGCGACGATAGAGGCACAAGCCTTTATAGGTGAGCATGTGCAAATAGGTGAGGGGGTGCATATCGGTCCACAAGTGTCTATCGGTGCACATTCGACTATCGGTGCGCAGACCAAACTATTTGCTCAAGTCGGTATTTATCATCAGGTACATATTGGTGAGCGTTGTATTATCCACAGTGGCGCAGTCATCGGTGCGGATGGTTTTGGTTTTGCTAATCATAAGGGTAATTGGATCAAAATTCCACAACTTGCCGGGGTTGAAATTGCAGACGATGTAGAAATCGGCGCCAATACGGCCATAGACAGAGGCGTGCTGACCCCAACGCGGATCGGACGAGGCGTTAAAATAGACAATTTAGTTCAGATTGGACACAACGTGCAAGTCGGGGATCACACCATTATTACCGGCTGTGTAGCGATTGCGGGCAGTACCACGATAGGTAAACATTGCGCAATCGGTGGGGGATCGTGTATTAATGGTCATATCCAGATTACGGATGGCGTGCAAATTACCGCGATGTCCGGGGTATTAGCGAGCATAGACAAACCCGGTGTTTATTCTTCAGGAAGCCCAGCCATAGAAAATGCCAAATGGCGAAAACTTATGGCAAGCTATTTTCGTTTGCCGGATATACTCAAGCGTTTACGTGCATTAGAACAAGACAAGTAACTCCTATTTAATGAGAGGCCGTGATGGAAATGAATATACAAGAAGTTATGCGCTATTTGCCGCATCGTTATCCTTTCTTGTTAATAGATAAAGTGGTGAGCATTGATTTACCCCGGTCATTGATTGCGGTAAAAAATGTCACCATTAATGAGCCTTTTTTTAACGGCCATTTCCCTGGTTTACCCGTGATGCCAGGTGTTTTAATACTAGAGGCGTTAGCCCAGGCTTCGGGGATTTTATATTATAAAAGCATCGATAAATTAAGCATTAATACGGTGAATTATTTGGCCGGAATTAATGATGCGCGCTTTAAACAAGTGGTGCGTCCAGGGGATCAATTGTTTTTGCATGTGGAGTTGCTTAAAGTGAAACAAGGCTTGAGTAAGTTTCAGTGTAAGGCTTTTGTGAATGATGAATTAGTCTGCAGTGCGGAAATTATGAATGCAGCAAAGGAGGCTAGCCATGATTGATGAACGCGCGATCATCCATCCTTCGGCAAAAATTGCTTCCGATGTGGAAATTGGTCCATGGACGACTATCGGCGAAAATGTAGAAATAGGTTCAGGCACCTGGGTGGGCTCGCATGTGGTGATAGGCGGACCTACAAAAATAGGGGCTCACAATAAGATTTATCCTTTTGCCTCAGTGGGCCTCGCGCCACAAGATAAGCGTTATCAAGGTGAAGTGACTTGGTTAGAAATTGGCGATCATAATGTGATCCGCGAATATTGTTCCTTGAATCGAGGCACTGTGCAGGGCAATAATGCGACTCGGATAGGCAATCATAATTTACTGATGGCGAATGTGCACGTCGCACATGATTGTACGGTAGGTGATCATGTGGTGATTGCCAATAACTCAGCCATGGCAGGACATGTGACGATTAAAGATCGGGCTATTTTAAGCGGGTTTACTGCGGTTCATCAGTTTTGCACCATAGGTGAATATAGTTTTACTTCGGGCGGCAGTTTAGTCGTTAAAGATATTCCTCCTTATTTATTGGTGGCACCCGATAAGCGTCGGACCATGGCCATAGGGATAAATAGCGAAGGTTTAAAACGCAATGGGTTTACTCCGGAACAAATTATTCAAATTCAGCGTGCATTTAAAGTGATTTATCGCAAAGGCTTGGCTTTAAAAGACGCGATTACGCAACTAGAAGCCATGGCCAAAGAAACCCCAGAGATACAATTAATGGTTGATTTTCTTCAGCAGCCTGGACGGGGGATAGTGGGGTAGAGCGGTTTATTTTTTGAGCATTCTGCAGTGTTCGTATGCCGCTAAAAATCCCCCCGGCCGAAGCGTCCGACCCCCTTTACAAAGGGGGCAAATCTCCGTCGTTACAAAGGGATAAGCGAGAGAGATCTTCGCCCCCTTTGTAAAGGGGGCCGGCCGTTTCGGCCGGGGGGATTTGGGCTTCCCCCCTTTGTAAAGGGGGTCGGCCGCTCTAGACGGGGGGATTTTTAACGGACGGTGGCCATTTCGCGATCTCAGATTCATCACTACAGAACATAAGCATAAGGCCCACCCATGACCTATAAATTCTTTCTCTGCGCCGGCGAACTCTCAGGCGATAATTTAGCCGCAGGGCTCATTCGGGCGCTTAAAGAAAAATATCCTACTGCACAATTTCAAGGCATCGCTGGACCGCACATGGTGGCGGCCGGCTGTGAGGCACTTTATTCGTTAGAGGCCATCAATGTCATGGGCTTACTCGAAGTGATCCCTAAAATTCCGCAGATCCTTTATTTGCGTCATCAACTGTATAAACATTTATTAGCTCATCCCCCCGATGTCTACATAGGCATAGACGCGCCTGATTTTAATTTACCGCTGGAAGCAAAATTAAAAGCCCACGGCATTAAAACCGTACATTATGTTAGCCCTACGGTGTGGGCTTGGCGATCTGATCGGGTCAAATCAATTAAAAAAAGTGTCGATGTATTACTGAGTGTATTGCCTTTTGAACAAGCATTTTATGCACCTTTTCAGGTGAATGTGCAGTATGTAGGCCATCGTAGCGCCGATTATTTGCCAGACTTATATACCCAAGAACACGCACGGGAAATCTTACAGCTTAAACCGCAGACACCAGTATTGACCTTATTGCCAGGCTCACGCAGCGCAGAAATTCATTATCTGGCGGATACGTTTTTACAAACGGCCCAAAAATGTTATGAACAAGAGCCAGATTTAATCTGTATAGTCGCCGCAGCAAAACCTGCGATTGCAAAAAAATTGCGCGCACTGATTAAAGAAGGACACTATCCTTTCCCGATTACCGTCGTCGAAAATCAAACCCATGTGGCCATTAAAGCCGCCGACGTGGTGTTAGTCACTTCCGGCACTGCGACTTTAGAAGTGATGTTATTAGATCAACCCATGGTGGTGGCTTATAAAATGAACCCCCTGACCTGGGAGTTGGCCCGCCGTTTGATTAAAGTGAAATTCTGCGCCTTGCCTAATTTATTAGCGAATAAAGCCTTAGTTCCAGAGTTTGTCCAAGACGATGTAAAGGTTGCAGCTTTAAGCGCAGCCGTACTGGATTATTTACAAAATCAAGCCAAGGTTGCACAATTGCGTGTAGAATATCAAACAATGGTCAGCGCACTTCAATGCGGCGCCGATGAGCAAGCGGCCCGTGTAATTTCAGAACTTATAGCTAGGAAGTAGAAGATGTCTAAACACAAGGATGTGTTAATTGTCGGAGTCGATGAGGCAGGATGCGCGCCCTTAGCGGGCCCAGTTGTCGCGGCCGCTGTGATTTTAGATCCCCATAAACCCATATTAGGGCTTGCCGACTCCAAACAACTCACTGCCAAAAAACGCGAAGCCTTGGCCATCCTCATTAAACGTGATGCGCTCGCTTGGGGTGTAGGCGTTGCGAGTGAAAAAGAAATTGATAACATTAATATTTTACAAGCAAGTTTATTGGCCATGCAACGCGCGGTTTTAGCTCTGGCTATCAAGCCAGATTTAGCCCAGGTCGATGGGCGAAATAAACCGCAGTTGAATTGTGCCGTAGAAGCCATCATAGGGGGCGATGCAACGGTTGAGGCGATTAGCGCGGCATCCATTATCGCCAAAGTGACCCGCGATGCCATGATGGTAGAATTGGATGCGCTTTATCCCCAATACGGTTTTGCGCAACATAAAGGCTATCCGACTAAAGCGCATATTGCCGCACTAGAAGCCCATGGCGTATTAGATATTCATAGACGCAGTTTTAGGCCGGTGAGTTTAATGGTCAATGCAGAGATTTTATGACACCACCTGAATTTATTCATTTACATATTCATAGTGAATTCTCGATTATCGATGGGTTATGTCGCATCCCTGATTTAGTGGCAAAAACAGTACAAATGCAGATGCCCGCCCTTGCGCTCACGGATCAAAATAATTTATTTGCCATGGTGAAGTTTTATCGCGCAGCCATAGAAGCGGGTGTTAAGCCTATTTTTGCTGCAGAAGTCAATATACGTGATGATGATAAAGCGCCCTCTCACCTAGTGTTGTTATGTCAAAACGATATCGGGTTTTCAAATTTAAAACAAATCATTTCCCAGGGTTATTTACAGCGTACGACGGCGATCCCAACGATCGATAAAGCATTTTTAAAAGAAAAATCTGCGGGGTTAATTGCATTATCGGCCGCACAAGAAGGGGATATCGGCCGGGCATTACTCTCTGATCAAATCGATATCGCAAAAGCACACCTGTTAGAGTGGCTCGCTATATTCCCCAATCGTTTTTATATAGAACTGCAGCGCGTGAATAAACCCTATGAAGAAGTCTATATTGCCGCAGCCTTGTCTTTAGCGCAAGAATACCTGGTCCCTATTGTTGCCACCAATAATGTACGGTTTATAAACCCGGATGAATTTGAAGCCCATGAAGCACGCGTCTGTATTCATGCCGGAGAACTATTAGCTAATCCTGATCGAAAAAGAAATTATACGCCACAACAATATTTGCGATCACCCCAAGAAATGCGGGAATTATTCCAAGACATCCCTGCGAGCTTATCCAATAGTGTTGAAATTGCTAAACGGTGCAATGTCAGTTTGAAATTATTTGAGGTGCATTTACCCAATTTCCCCGTACCTTCAGAGATGACAACGGAATCCTACTTGCAACAACAAACTTGCCAAGGATTATATCAGCGCTTAAAAATAGACGCATCCCTGCCTGATGCGTCTGTACCGCCGGTTTATTTAGACAGACTCAATACCGAACTGGGTGTAATCAATGGCATGGGTTTTGCCGGTTACTTTTTAATTGTGGCCGATTTTATTCAGTGGGCCAAAGATCACCGTATTCCTGTAGGCCCCGGACGGGGCTCAGGCGCAGGCTCACTCGTTGCTTATGCGTTGGGGATCACCGATTTAGATCCGCTGCATTATGATTTACTGTTTGAGCGTTTTTTAAATCCTGAACGCGTATCCATGCCTGACTTTGATATCGACTTTTGTATGGACCGTCGCGATGAAGTGATCGATTATGTGACGCAGCGCTATGGCCGTGAAAGCGTCTCGCAAATTATTACGTTTGGTACCATGGCGGCCCGTGCAGTAGTGCGTGATGTGGGACGTGTGCTCGGGCATCCGTACGGCTTAGTCGATAAAATTGCAAAATTAGTGCCGTTTGAATTAGGCATAACGCTAGATAAAGCCTTGACTGATGAGAAAATGCTTAAAGATCTGTATGATACCGATGAGGAAGTACGTGATTTAATTGATCTGGCTTTAAGATTAGAAGGCATTGCCCGTAATGCCGGAAAACACGCAGGCGGCGTCGTGATAGCCCCGGGCAAACTCACCGATTTCACGCCCATATATTGTGAAATGCAATCCGATCAACTCGTCTGTCAACTCGATAAAGATGACGTTGAAACCATAGGCTTGGTTAAATTCGACTTTTTAGGCTTACGCACGCTTACCATTATTGATTGGGCGTGTCAGGCCATCAATCAATTCAGCACTGAAAAATTAGACATTACGCAAATTCCTTTAGATTGTAAAAAAACCTTCGCGTTATTACAAGCGTGTCTCACCACTGCGGTGTTTCAATTAGAATCGCGCGGCATGAAAGATCTCATTAAACGTTTACAACCCGATACGTTTGAAGACATCATCGCTTTAGTGGCATTGTTTCGTCCTGGGCCGCTACAATCTGGCATGGTGGATGATTTTATTAATCGTAAACACGGTAGGGCTAAAGTTGAATACCCGCATCCGAGTTTAAAAGCCATCTTAGAGCCGACTTATGGGGTTATACTCTATCAAGAACAAGTCATGCAAATTGCGCAAACACTGGCAGGTTATACTTTAGGCAACGCCGATTTATTACGCCGTGCCATGGGCAAGAAAAAAGCCGAAGAGATGGCGCAGCAGCGCGAAATTTTTGTGAAAGGTTCGGTAGAGCGTGGCGTGGCCGCGACGGTTGCAACTTACATCTTTGACCTGGTCGAGAAATTTGCAGGCTACGGGTTTAATAAATCACACTCAGCAGCTTATGCCTTAATTGCCTATCAAACCGCTTATTTAAAAGCCCATTACCCGGCAGAATTTATGGCAGCGGTGCTCTCCAGTGATATGGATAATACCGATAAGGTTGTAATGTTAATCGAAGAGACGCGTGCGCAAAAGATAGAACTGTTACCGCCCAATGTGAATTACAGTGCCTATCACTTTGTCGCCCGCAATCATCAAATTATTTATGGTTTAGGCGCGATTAAAGGTTTGGGTGAGGGTGCTATCGAATCCATTGTTGATACGCGCATACAACAAGGCCCATTTCGCGATTTATTTGATTTTTGTCAGCGTATCGATTTGCATAAAGCAAATCGCAGGGCACTAGAAGCCTTAGTGAAATCCGGTGCGTTAGATGATTTAGCGCCACACCGTGCAATACTGCTCGCTAATTTAGATAAAGCCATACAATTAGCCGATAAACATGCAAAAGATGAACGCTTAGGTCAAAGTGATTTGTTTGCCGCAGAGCCGAGCTCACAAACTCACAATTATTTGGAAGTACCGCCCTGGCCGGATACGCTACGTTTAGTGGGGGAAAAAGCAACCTTAGGCTTATATTTAACCGGTCATCCGATTACGGATATTTTACCTGAGTTGAAGCAATTTATTACCTGTCGACTCGCGAACGTGCGCGCGGAACCCGATAAAAAAATTATTTTGGCAGGATTTTTAACCGCATTACGCATTGTTAAAACACGCCAGGGTAAAAAAATGGCGATAGTCACGATTGATGATCAAAGTGCTCGTCTTGATGTGACCTTATTTAATAATGAGTATGAAAAATACCGCGCGTTATTACAAGAAGATGCGCTACTTATTGTGCAAGGGCCAGTCAACAATGATGAATATTCTGGGGGCTTACGCATGAAAGTGGAGCAGGTATTTGATTTAACGCATGTGCGCGATAATCTTGCTAAGCGTTTGGTGCTTAAAATGCTGCCTGCGTTGACACAATCAGACTTTGTCGATACCTTGATTGCAAAATTACAACCGTATAGTCAAGGAAAATGCCCGGTTTATATTCAATATTTACAAGAAAACGCTAAAGCTGAATTAAAATTAGGCGAAGAGTGGCGAGTCAGACCCGATGCGCAATTAATCCTAACGCTAAGTGAGTGGCTAGGTACCGATCACGTGACCTTGGAGTATTAGGGTATAGCGGAGGCGATCATTAATCTATATCAAGAACATATCATTTTGCACCGTACTAACCACATTGCAAATGGGTGCAGTTAACCCCTTAAAGACCTTATAAACCATTTTAATGCGCCAATCAGGAGGAATATTGACAGGTTTGGCCTGGTTAAAGTATAAAGGTAAATGGCTAAGTAATGGGAGCTAAGGTGAGTAACTCAGATAAGAATAATGCGCAACATTCTTGCTTGATGCCTAAGCCTTTTGAAAAAAGCGCTTATTTAGAATACGACACGCTCCATGGTTTATTTGAACAACAAGTATTAAAAACCCCGAATAATCTTGCCCTAGCCTATGATTCGGTTTGGTTAACCTATCAAGCACTTAATGATGAAGCCAATCAATTAGCCCATTATTTACGTCACACTTATCCGCTACAAGGTGATGATTTAATTGCATTACAATTAGGCCGCAGTGAAAAAATGTGGATCGCCATTTTAGCCGTGCTAAAAGCAGGCGCCGCTTATGTGCCGCTAGATCCAAGTTACCCGAGTGAAAGAATAAACTATATTTTATCTGATACAAAAGCAAAAGTGTTGATTAGCGTTGAAAATAATTGTTTTACTATCAATGGACAATCAATTAAAAAAAGCATCGCTGCGCAGTCTACTTCAAATCCAAAACACATGACTCATGCGCGCAACTTAGCCTATGTGATTTACACTTCCGGGACTTCAGGCCAGCCTAAAGGCGTGATGATAGAACACCGCGGTTTGGTTAATTTGGCAAAAGCGCAGGCTGAATTATTTCAATTTAACACGGCTCAAAAGCCGTTAAATATATTAGGGTATGCCAATTATGTATTTGATGCGCATGCGTTTGAAGCATTTACCACGCTGATTCATGGGCATGCTTTATATTTAATTGAAGAGAGTGCGCGTAACGATTTTGAATTACTCGCTCATTTTATCGCGCGACATCACATTGCCATTGCGATATTGCCCCCTGTATTGTTGAACAACGAGAGTAAGGTATTGCCGCTAAAATGGTTAGTGGTGGGCGGAGATAAAACAAATCTAGAGGTATATGAGCGTTATAGGGCGCATCATATTCCGGTGATCAACGCCTATGGACCTACCGAGGCCACCGTGTGTGCCACGATTAATGTTTATAAAAATAATGGTGCCAACACGATAGGAAAACCGCTACCTCATGTAAAAGCCTATGTACTCGATGATCAATTAACGCAGGTGGCATACGGCACCGTAGGGGAATTATACCTAGGCGGAATAGGATTGGCTAGAGGCTATTTAAATAATCCGGAATTAACCGCAGAAAAATTTATCAAGCACAGCTTTGCTACGGATGCACGCTTGTACAAAACAGGCGATTTAGCGCGCGTTTTACCCGATGGAAATATAGAATTTATTGGAAGATCTGATCTGCAAATAAAAATCAGAGGATATCGCATTGAACCTGGAGAAATAGAAAGCACTATTGTCAGTTATCCAGGCATTAAACAAGCCCTAGTATTAGCGCAAGGTGAAGAAAATAAATATCTAATCGCGTATTATGCCAGTAAACAACCCGTCGATGAAAACGCACTCATTAAACATTTAGCTAACCATTTGCCTGATTACATGTGTCCTCATCGATTAATCCATGTGGAAAAAATGCCTTTGACGCTTAATGGCAAGATAGACCGTAAAGCATTGCCTGATCCACACTCAGTAAATCAAACTGTTCTTGTGAAACCGCGCACCGGGGTTGAAACGCAAATCTTTATAATATGGTCTGAAGTATTGGATCTCGACCCAGAACAATTTGGAATAAACAATGATTTTTTTCGCCTCGGGGGGAATTCAATCAGTGCGGTAAAGATAATACATAAAATAAATAACAATTGTGCGGTGAACTTGAATTTTTCAGACTTTATGCGGGATTTGTCTATTGAGAAGTTGGCCTTGCGTATTAATCAATTGGTGCAGTGTAAAGAAAAAATACTGGGTCCTGCGCGCTTAGCGGATAGTTACTCCACCATGGAAAGCCTAATTTTAAATCATCTGCTTATCCTCGGGAAGGACAGTATTGTTTACAACGAAAGCTTTGTCATTGAGGATTTCAATAAAGACTATACTTACAATAGTTTTGAAAATTTTGTAAAAGCAATCTCTGATAAAATAGAATGGCTGCATGCCAATTATGTGATCTCTGATTCGAAAATTGTGAGGGTTTTAAACCCCTCGGTAATTCCCTGTCAACGATTGATGGTCAAAAGCGGCAATGAATTAGCATTAATGCTAGATGAATTAGTGAAAATTCCTTTTAATCTTGCAGCGGATAAGCTGATCCGATTTTACTACCTTGAAAATCTATCGGGTAAAAATAAAATTTTTATTGTGCTGCATCATCTTATTGCTGATGCCACCTCCCTATACAATCTCTTGACTCCGATGTTAATGAATGAGCCGATTGCCAAAGATTTTTTAAGTACTCATTTGACAAGCACAGCGTACCTTAATGCAATAGCCGAGATAAGAAGGGTATATCAGGAAAACCACAGTAAGAAAAAAGACTTTTGGACCCAAAAACTGTTGCAGTTTGAGCCTATCGTGCTGCCGCATCCTGATATGAATGCCCCCACTCAAGGTGCCCAAGTTTCATTTACTATAGACTCAGCGATTTACAGCACATTAAAAGCGGAAATAAAAGACAAGGGCATCAACTTATTTAGTATTTTGCTGGCACATTTTGGCTTGACGCTCACTAAGTACTACTATACCGATCAAACCCTGATCACCACCAACATAGACGAGCGCTTACTGGCTCCTCAATACAGTGACACATTCGGCTGCTTAATTAATCATGTACTCGTACCTATCGCCCACAATCCAGAAGAAACCTTGCTTGATTTCGTCGTTAATACTAGACGAGGGTTTTTCGAAGCAATAGAGCATACTATTGGATATGATGAAATCTTAGCCCTCAATAGAGAGAAGGCTTTAAGTTTTCAGCGCATCCACTTTAACTTAGAAGCGCAAGAGCTCCGTGACTATCATTATCAACAAAGCCAAATTTATACGCATTCGGGCACGATTAAAAATGATTTGTATTTTGAAATGGATGCGAAGGCTGATCACCTGCTAGGAAGGGTGGAATATAATTCGCAGATTTTCTCAAAAGAATTTGTGCAAGAATTTGTTGCAACCTATAAGCTGCTATTGACTAATTATGCGCATAATCTAAATAAAAAAATTAAAGACATTAGTTATTTAGAGCAAGGCACTTATAAAAAAATAATTTATGATTGGAATACATCGCCTAAACGTTATCCTGCCAATAAAACGATACATCAATTATTTGAAGAACAAGTCTTGAAAACACCTCACGCTATTGCTGTGGTTTATAAGGATATTCAATTAACCTATCAAGCGCTAAACAGTAAAGCAAATCAATTGGCGCATTATTTAAGAGCGGAGTATAAAGTTAAGGGCGATGATTTCGTAGCGCTGCTGTTTGATAGAAGTGAGCTGATGATCATTGCGATTTTAGGTGTTTTAAAATCAGGCGCAGCTTATGTGCCTATCGATCCTAGTTTCCCTCTAGATAGAATCAACACCATTTTAACTGATACCCAAGTAAAAGCTAAAATTACGCGTGAGACCTTGAATGAAGCGGCATTACTCGCCCAAAGTACCTTAAACCCCGCACACTCTATTACGCCTGATAATTTAGCGTATGTGATTTATACCTCAGGCACGACAGGACGACCTAAAGGCGTCATGCAGGAGCATAAAAATGTACACCGATTATTTTCAGCCACCGAGTCTATCTATCAATTTAATCAACACGATGTGTGGGTATTATTTCATTCTTATATATTTGATTTTACCGTCTGGGAAATATGGGGGGCATTATTTTTCGGTGGTAAACTTCTAGTGCCTAGCACGGAAACACTGCAAAATTTAACCGAATTTTATGATTTATGTGTATTCCATAAAGTGACCGTAATTAATCAAACTCCCAAAATATTTTATGAGCTTATTAATATTGCCATAACTAAAAAAGCGAAGTTAGCGCATCTGCGTTATTTAATTTTTGGTGGCGAAGTCGTTAATTATTCCCGTTTAATACCCTGGCTAAACCTATATCAAGACACTCACGCGCAATTAATAAATGTATATGGCATCACAGAAACCACAGTGTTGAGCACTTATCAAAGCATACAAAAAAATGATATTAATAAAGGCGCTATTATCGGAAAATTATTCCCCGATCAAAAAGCGTATATCTTAGATAGGCAGCAACAACCTGTGCCTTTGGGTGCCATAGGAGAACTGTATATCGGGGGCGCAGGCTTGAGCCCGGGCTATTTAAATAATCCTGAATTAACAGCTGGAAAATTTATCGACAATCCCTTTTGTGAGCACACGCGGCTTTATAAAACGGGTGATTTAGTGCGCTATTTACCGGATCGTAGACTTGAATATATAGGTCGCGCTGATTTTCAAGTTAAAATCAGAGGATTTAGGATAGAGCTAGGCGAAATTGAGGCACGGCTCCTGAGTTATTCAGGGATCAAAGAAGCTGTGGTTGTCACGCAAGGCAATGAAAGCAAGTATTTAGTGGGTTATTACGTTGCAGAGCAAACGATAGAAGAAGCATCAATACATCAATACCTGTCGCAATATTTACCTGAGTATATGTTGCCTGCAGTATTAATTAAATTAAATCAATTGCCTTTAACTATTAATGGAAAGTTAGATCGCAGCGCTTTGCCGCCTGCGCAGTTTACTGATCCTAATACTTACGAACCACCAAAAAATGAACTTGAGAAACAATTTGTGTCCATTTGGGCTGAGGTTTTAGAAATTAAGGCTGAAACATTAGGCGTTACTGATGATTTTTTTAGACTCGGTGGCAATAGTATTCTGGCAATAAAATTAGTGAATCGATTAAAATCCTTAGGATACACTTTAACTATCAAAGACATTTTTATTCAAAAAAATATTAAAAACATCACCTCGACACTTGATTTTACGCAAAAACAAATCGCGCTCGTAAAGCAACCGTTTAAAAATGAAACGGATCAAGTCTTATCTTTTGCACAAGAGCGATTGTGGTTTATAGCAGCCTTTGAGCAAAAATCATCCGCCTACAATATACCGCTGATATTTAAACTTGAAAATATGGACAAAGACAAATTAACGTACAGCTTAGAAAAGGTTGTGGATCGGCATGAAGTCTTAAGAACCTTAATACATGAAGATAAGGGTAAAACGTATCAAAAGGTGTATGCTTTAGCAGATAAAGCCTTGCCTATAAAAACTAAAACCGTAAATGATATAAAGCAATTAAATAAAGCGATAGTGCATGACAGTTATCATCATTTTAATCTAGGAAAAGAATATCCGATACGTATTGGTTATTATGAAATGGAAAATTCAAATATACACTATTTAAGTATAGTTTTTCATCATATCGCTTGTGACGGTTGGTCGCTTAATGTTTTAGCAAATGAGCTGTACCATTTTTATACGGATAGCGCCCACAAACTTATGGAGCCGTCCATACAATATAAAGATTTCTCGCTTTGGCAGCGTCACTATTTAACCACAGATGTTTTATCCACCCAATTAGCCTATTGGAAGAAAAAGTTACTGGGTTTTGAAATATTAAATTTACCCACAGACTATCCTAGACCTAAATTAATAGATTATAAAGGCAGCCATGTTTATGCCAGCTTAGACTCAGAAACGTCTCATCAATTACGTCGTTTAGCAAAGGAGTTAAATGTAAGTCTCAATAGTGTACTTTTAAGTGCTTATTATTTGTTTTTAAAATCATATTCAAATCAAAATGATCTTGTCATCGGCATGCCGGTTGCTAATCGCCACTATCCTAATGTGGACAATTTAATTGGCCTCTTTGTGAATACCTTAGCACTGCGCTCCATCGTTGATGTAAATGAGTCTGTTATTTCCTATATTAAATCGATAGGTAAAAACGTACAAGATGCGCAAATGCATCAAGATTTACCTTTTGAGAAATTGGTGGCTGAATTATCGTTAGAAAGAGATCCGGGCAGGCACCCGATTTTTCAAACGCTGTTTAGCCTGCAGAATTTTGAAGTTTCCTATCTGCCAGGAATGGCGCAATATAAGGCTAAGTATAATATTGCAAAGTTTGATCTCACTACGCTCATAGCGCAAAACACTGAATCTTTACAGATAGAGATGGGCTATGCTAAAAGCTTGTTTAAAGCAGAGACTATTAAACGTTATATGAAAACCTATTTGTTTATTTTAAAGCAAATGGCACAACTTGATAGTTATTCTAAGTTAAAACTAAGTCAAATTAATTATCTTGATAATAAAGCGTATAAAAAAATAATAGTAGACTGGAATGCAACGCAAAAAAAATTCCCAGCGCATAACACTTTGCATCAGCTATTTGAAGAACAAGTACACAATACGCCCAATCATAAAGCAGTGGTTTATAATGACTTTGAATTGACCTATTCTGAGCTAAACCATAAAGCCAATCAGTTAGCACATTATTTACGTAATACTTATCACCTCCAAGGGGATGATTTAATTGCATTGCAGTTAGGCCGCAGTGAAAAGATGTTGATTGCAATACTAGGCGTGCTTAAATCAGGTGCAGCGTATGTTCCGATAGACCCATGTTATCCCGTCGATAGAATTGACTATATTTTAGCTGATACTAAAGCAAAAGCAGTGATAGGCAGTTTAGGTAATGATTTGACTATCCATGGTAAATCTATAGAAAAATTACTCTCTCAACAAAGTAGTTCAAATTTAGATCACATCAGCACCTCGAACAATTTAGCCTATGTGATTTACACCTCAGGCACTACGGGCAAACCTAAAGGGGTGATGGTTGAACATAGTGGATTGGTAAATTTGGCCCTGGCCCAGGCAGAAGTATTTAAATTTAATCACACCGCTAAACCTTTAAATATATTAGCGTACGCCAATTATGTATTTGACGCCCATGCGTTTGAGATATTTACCACGCTTATTCATGGCCAGACCTTATATCTCGTTGATAATAGTCTGCGTAATGATATAGAACACTTGGCGCATTATATCAAAGTGCGTGATGTTGCGATCGCCACAATGCCACCTGCATTATTAACAAAAGCGAGCACACTACTGCCTTTAAAGACGCTCGTGGTGGCAGGAGATAAAACTCCACTTGATGTGTTTAATACATATACTGCCCAGGGTATTCCTATTATCAACGCCTATGGCCCCACAGAGGTATCAGTCTGTGCCAGCATGTATTATTATGATCGTAATAACATTAATACTATAGGAAAGCCTATCGCTAACCTTACGTCCTATGTTTTAGACGATGCGTTAAGGCCCGTGCCTTTAAATGCCGTAGGTGAACTATACCTAGGCGGAGTGGGGCTTGCGAGAGGCTATTTAAATAATCCTGAATTAACCGCAGAAAAATTTATCAAAAGTCCCTTTGCATCTGATGCGCGTTTATATAAAACAGGTGATTTGGCGCGTTATTTACCGGATGGAAATATCGAATATATAGCGCGTGCTGATCTTCAGCTTAAAATCAGAGGCTTTAGAATTGAACCTGCTGAAATTGAAGCCTGTCTTGTCAACTACCCAGGAATTAATCAGGCGGTAGTGATCGCGCAACAACACACTCAACAATTAGTAGGCTATTATGTCAGTGGTGAGGCAATTGCTGTTGAAGCGATCACGCACTATTTAGCGACTTATTTACCCGATTATATGGTGCCGACACTATTTGTACGCCTAGAGAAAATTCCTCTCACTGTCACAGGTAAGATTGATAGGGCAGCGTTACCTGCAGCGGAATTAACATCTTCTGCCTATGTTGCACCAGAGAGCGACATAGAAAAACAATTAGTAGCGCTTTGGGCTGAACTTTTAGGTCTTGATAGCCATAAGATAAGCACACATGATGATTTTTTCCGTCTAGGCGGAGAGAGTATTAAAAGTATACAACTGGTTAGTCTCTTGCGGCAACGGTTAAATATACACATCACGACTAAAGATATCTTTTTAAATAAAACCATTGCACAATTATATCAAAATGTGATCCTGCCGAAAATCGGGCAGAATAATGCCTCTGTTATGATTAATGAAAAAGGCCTATTAAGCGGTGAATTAGGATTGTTGCCGATACAAGCCTGGTTTTTTGATAAGGTAAATCAGCAGCAATTTAAAGCGCCGCATCATTGGAATCAATCTTTTTTAATTAAAACTCAAGATCTAAATGTGGAAGTTTTGCAGCTGAGTTTAAATCAACTCGTAGCCTATCATGACGCCTTACGGATCAATTATAAAAAAGATAAGACTCGCGGTGTGGTGCAATATTATAATGCCCAGCAACAGGTGCAACGTGTGCAGGTGTTAGATTTAAAAACATTAAAAAATCCAGAGCTGGAACTTGAAGCGATACTCACCGCTTGGCAAAATCATTTTAATTTATTTGAAGATAAACCGCTTTATAGTTGTGGCTATATTACAGGATATCCAGACGGCAGCAGTAGGATATTTTTTGCTGCGCATCATCTTATTATCGATGCCGTCAGTTGTCGGATCATTCAGTCTGATTTAATGCAGCTCTATAATCATTATTCCTTGAGTAAAAAACCTAAAACGACTGAAACTTTATTAGGTTCTAAGGGCGCAAGCTACAGAATATGGGTTGCGGCTGTAAATGATTATCAGAAACAGCATGAGTTAGAGGCACACTACTGGGCTGATATGATGACTGATGTCGCACATTACAATATTAAACTCTTGCAATGCATAGAAAAAAATAGACAGTTCAGTAAAGCCTCTATCGAGTTGGACATCGAAAATATCCATCAATTATTAAAGAGAATACCCTCAAATGTGGAAATGAATACGGTTTTATTAACAGCATTTAATTGTGCTTTGAGTGAAATAACCCGCTGCAACACAAATTATATCACCTTAGAAGGTCATGGTCGTGAGCCTATTAACGATAATATAGATATTAATCATACAGTAGGGTGGTTTACCACATTATTTCCCATAAGGTTAACTGCACAAAAGGAACTGAGTGCTTCTGTATTCGCGACGCAACATCAATTAAACCATGTGCAGAATAAAGGCCTAGGTTTTGGGCCCCTAATGGGTTATGGCCATTTACCAAAAATTTTCTTTAATTATTTAGGTGAATTTCAGCACATTACCTTGGAATCGAGCGGTCTATCGATGGCCTTAGCGAATCAAGATGATTATATAATTGCTGTCAATGGTTACGTTACCCAAGGCAAATTATGCTTTCATTTAAGCGCTCAATTGTGTCAAGCGCAGATGGATAAATTAGCCACTTTGTTTTTAAAGCAATTAAATCAGATCTCACAAGCGGTATCATTGAGTCAAGATAATCGACATGTTATGCAGCACGTTGTTGATGATTGGTTGATTAAGCATAAAGCACTCGGCGCCAGTGTGCGTATCCACACCGCTGATACCCAACAGGTGGTTACCAGTGGCACTTTACAGTTACATAGTTCTCGTCCTATCAACCCCGATACTTTGTATGCCGTAGGCAGTTTAACTAAAATATTTACTAGTGCGATGATACTGCGCTTAGAAGCCCAAGGTAAATTGAGCATAGACGATAAATTAGCGCATTATTTTCCACACTATCCGCGTTGGAAAGACATTACCATCAAACAATTATTAAATATGACGAGTGGCATTTTTAATTTTACGGAAGATCCAGTCTGGATTAAAAGTTTTGAAAGTCATTTTAAAGAGCGATGGCAGAGCGATGATCTTATAAATTTAGCCTATAAACAAGTTGATCTCTGCAGTCCGGGATTAGAATGGCAGTATTCGAATACTAATTATGAGCTACTCGGAAAAATAATAACGCGGGTTACGGGACAATCGTTATCTACTACATATAACGAGAATTTTATTCAACCCTTAGGTTTAAGCGAAACTTACTTTACGCAAGGGTGTTATCCTGCCAAAGTTTTAGAAAAAACTGCGCACGGTTACGTTGATCATGACGATATGACCGCACATATTTTAACTCAAAGTATCAGCAATATGGGCGCTGCAAGCGGTGGCATGCTGATGAGCTCTGCGGATATTGAAAAATGGGTTTCTCATTTATTTATTAAAAAAGATGTGCTCCCCCAAGCGCAGTTAGATAAAATGTTAAGTGGTGTTGTAACCCAGGATACGCTTTTAGGTTTTTCTAATCACAGATTTGGATTAGGCATCGATATGGATAGTCATGAAAAATTGGGTGAAGTCATTTCTTATGTCAGTATTTTCCCAGGCTTAGGTTCCACTTTTCTTTGGCTGCCTCGGAAAAATACTCTGATCATCGCACAAATTAATCTTAATAATGTCTCAGGCAAAAGTACGTATTTGCATTTTCCGGGTCAAGAATTAATTCAAACATTATTAGAAAATTGCAGTTAAGACTAATATTAAGAAGCGGGATATGAACGTAGCGTATCAGCACCCTGATCTTGTTTAATATCTTAGCTCTGCGACATAATCTGTGGGTTGTGTGGCCAGCAGGGGAGTGCGGTCTATCACACTTGAAGGAATGGATGTATTGGATGATACATTTTCTATGAAACTTCCCGAACTCTTTAGTAAGGTGGTAGTTGAGCTGGAGTTTGTTAAGTGAGTAGGTTCAGCATTAATTGTAATTAATGGGATCATTTCTACTCCCATCATATAGGTCCCATCTGGCATTTCACAATAAATTACTTGATCTTGCTTACTTAGATCTTTTAATTCCACTAAGTTAGATCCATATATAGGATCTGTTGCGGCAGGATCAACAATCCCTATATTTGAAGCATTATAATTAGCTTTGAATGCTCTATACCAATCTGGCAACCAATGGAGAGGGTGATATGACCCTCCTCGACCCAGATCAATAAATGTAAAAAATCTTGCCATGACATAAGAAACTAGAGAGCTTAAAGCGAAGGTGGCAGCACAGCTACCTAAAATCAACCCCATTGCCATACCAGGAAGAATCAATAATAGTTTAGTCCCGAGTCCCTGATGATTAAATCTCTCCAATTGTGCTTCCAAGAAATGGACTATTTTATTAGCAAGCTTAGTCATTCCATTTGAAATCATATGGAAAAGCGGCGAGAGAATAAACGTTGATATCCCGACAAAGAGCACGCTTCCTACCACAAGAAGAAATAGAGCAATGAGCGTGAACATAGAAAACCTCAAATAACAATAACTTAGCTATATTACTAATTCTGTGCAGTGATTGTCAATCTTTTTGTCAAGTAGCAGAGAGGTTAATTCTTTCTGGAGATTAATCACTCCCGGAATATGGGCAGCTTGGAAACAAGCTTAGTAGTAAGTCAACCTAATCGATTTGAAAAATAAATAAAAAATCATTATAAATCAATGAAATGCTATGTCCCCAGTCAACGGTGAGGCTTTACTAATAAGTTTGTTAACTGTATAATATCTCTTACTATGATGAATTACCTAAGAGCGCTATTATCCCAAGCATTCCAGGAAAAAACGGCTGAAATAAGCACTCCTGTTGCATCCCGAATTCCCTCCGCACAAGAAATTCTCGCCGATAACACGGCCTATCAAGTATTACACCATCTCAGCGTTATTGCTCCCTATACCAGCTGGAACTTAGCTGCAGCGGCAATGCAAATCACAATACTTGTAGCATTGATAGAGGAGTATTACCAAGCCAACGCTGAAAATGTTGAAGGGATGAAAGAGGATGATATTCTAAAAATAAAGGCTGCGATCGCTGAAATAGCTAAAGTGACCAAATTATCTGTGGATTTAACACTCGATGAAAATACCAATATAGCCACAGTGAGAAAACAAAGCACAACCGTGCCTATGGCTAAGGGCATGTACTTAAGTTGGGCTCAAACTGCGCTTAATAATACCGAAGAGCTCGTGGTCTTAGGGCTACAAGCACGCAAAGCGGAACAGATAACCACACACCGTATTAATTGGCATAAGGGTGGCCCTAACCCTAATCAAGAACAAATATTTACTTTGCAATTTGAGATTTATTCTCGCTATTACGAATTAACTCAAAAAACGGGCACCGGAACGTGCGGCGAGCTGGCTTATGCGGGGATCTATACTCTTATCACCCAGTCTGATTATCAAGGGAAAATATTTTTAATTCGAGGCGCCAATGCTGATCATGATTTTATCCTGATTAATTGTGACACCCTACCCGCAGAAGGCACCGCATTTTCACTTAAGGATTTACCTGTAGGGGCTTTGATTATCGATCCCTGGCTTAGATGTAAATTCACCGCCGATCGCGCCCATGAATATTATGGCGATATGAATAATTTTCGACACAAGCCTAAAGTGGATAAAGCGGATGAATTGACTTTTAAAGTCAGTATGATGATTTCACCTGAAGAAATAGCGTTTAGTAGGCAAAAATTCGCTAAAGCAAATCACGTCACACCCCACGCGCAAGAAGGTTTGTCATTGCGAGCATAGGTTTTTTCACCCCGGTCTCTATAAAAAGAGGCAAGCTAGGGCTGCCGCTATTTTCCAACCCTAAACTTCTGTTAAACTACCCTCCATGAAAAACACTCTGTCCAACTTTATTAAAGCTTCAGGCCCAGGCTTAATGTTTGCGGCCGCCGCCATAGGCGCTTCCCATGTGGTGCAGGCGACGCGTGCCGGTGCGGCTTATGGGCTGACGATGCTGGGGCTTATTGTCCTTATCGGGATCCTCAAGTATCCCGCGTTTCGTGCTGGGCCGCATTATGCCCTCGCAAGTCATGAGAGCTTATTGACCGCTTATCGTCGCCAGGGGCGCTTTGTACTCACATTATTTATGTTTATTGTGATCACCGGGGTCGTCGCCATCCAAGCAGCCCTCATGATTACTACCGCGACCTTATTTGAATATTTATTACAATTACCGCCCCGACCCTTGCTGATGAGCGCGTTATTAACCTTAGCCAGCATTGGGTTGCTGGCCATAGGCCGATTTCGCTGGTTAGATATCTTAATCAAAATACTGTTGCTGGGCTTAGTGCTGGCCACTCTTTTTGTGAGTATTTTGGCCTGGTCAGATATCCCCTGGGACAGTTTTAAGCTGCTCCCTGATTTTTCGCAACTGGGTCACCGGGATTTCTTATTTATGGCCGCGCTTATCGGCTGGATGCCTTCAGCCATCGATTTAGCGGTGCTAAATTCCATGTGGACCTTGGCGCGCGCGCAGGATACCCACTATCAACCCACGCTTAAACAAGTGTTTTTGGATTTTAATATCGGTTATATCGTAACCATGGTCCTGGCTTTCTTTTTTGTGTTTTTGGGCGCAGGAGTAATGTATAACGCGGGGCTGAGTTTCTCAGATAATTCCTCCCTATTTGTGGAGCAATTTATTAATTTGTATACCCAACATTTGGGCGATTGGACCAGGCCTTATGTCGCTTTTTGTGCATTTGCGGTAATGTTCTCCACATTATTGGTGATTATCGATGGTTTTCCGCGCTTAATTCGCGGCTTATTGATCATCCCATTTGTGCCGCTTAACAATGAAAAACTCTTGAAACTTTCAGAAAGCATGCCTATGAGTCGGGTACAATTCACCGTCATTGCGGGATTCATTGCGCTTTTATCTTTAGCCTTTTTGGCCTGGTTATCACAATCGCTGGTCTTTATGGTCGATTTTGCGACGACCTTGTCCTTTGTGACTGCACCATTTTTGGCTTGGTTTAATTTTAGAGCGCTAAATAGCGCGCGTGTCCCCACTGGGATGCGGCCTGGGCGTGGCTTTATGGCCTACAGTGGCCTATGTGTGCTATTATTGGCCCTCTTGGCCGCGTATTATGTATGGATCCGGTTTTCCCCTGTTTTCTAATTAAGGGTACAGATGAGACTCCAATATTTAGATTTTGAACAACCTATTGCTGATCTTAATACTAAGATTGAAGAATTACGCATGTTAGGCAGTGATGCCAAAATTAATATCAGTGAAGAAATTCAAAAATTAGAAGCCAAGCATAAAACCCTGACCCAATCTATTTTTAGCCATTTAACCGATTGGCAAGTGGCCCAACTCGCGCGTCATCCGCAGCGTCCTTATTTTACCGATTATTTACCTTATGTTTTTACTGACTTTGATGAACTGCATGGCGATCGGCTGTTCGGTGATGATGCGGCGATGATAGGCGGCACAGCACGCCTAGAAGGTAAACCCGTGATGGTGGTGGCGCATCAAAAAGGCCGCACCACGAGTGAAAAAATTAAACGCAATTTCGGCATGCCTAATCCTGAAGGGTATCGCAAAGCGCTGCGCTTATTTAAACTCGCAGAAAAATTTCATATGCCGATATTCACGTTTATTGATACGTCGGGGGCTTATCCTGGCATCGGCGGGGAAGAACGCGGCCAAAGCGAAGCGATTGCGCGCAATTTATTAGTGATGTCACAATTAAAAACCCCGATTATTTGTACGATTTTAGGGGAAGGGTGTTCAGGCGGCGCGTTAGGCATAGGCGTAGGCGATCGTTTGTTGATGTTGCAATACAGTACGTTTTCAGTGATTTCGCCAGAAGGTTGCGCGAGCATATTATGGAAGAGTGCCGAGAAAGCACCGATCGCAGCCGAAGCGATGCAAATGACCGCAGAGCGTTTGCGCGAATTAAAGCTCAATGATGAAGTGATCCCTGAACCATTAGGCGGTGCGCATCGCAATGTTAATGAAATGAGCATGCGGCTTAAATCTACACTGATTAAACATTTGCACGTAGTGCAAACGTTATCTATGGATGAATTATTGAAAAAGCGTTATGAGCGGTTGTTGGCTGTTTAGCTTGGACTTGCCCCCTTTGTAAAGGGGGCCGGCCGTTTCGGCCGGGGGGATTTTAGCACACTTTAAATATGCTCCATATCTCTACGAAGCAGCCCAACAAATAGACTGGGCATATTTTTTGCTCAGGCTGACGCAATTCACAAAAAATATGCCCAGTCTATTTGTTGGGCGCTTTTATCCGGATATTATAATTAAGATATTACTCCTGTGACAGTGCTACATACACTCAATACATTTTTACCTACGCTTGCGTCTACGCAATTATTGATTGCTTACAGCGGGGGTTTGGATTCTCATGTGTTGCTGCATGCTTTAAAACACATTCAGCAACGTCATATGCCGCTTTTAAAGTTACGTGCTATTTATTTAAATCATGGCTTAAATCCGCAAGCTGATTTTTGGCAAGCTCATGCGGAGCAGATTTGTTTAGCGCTACAGGTCCCATTTATTGCCGGCAGGCTGGATTTTTCTTATAAAGGGGAGAGTATCGAGGCCTCTGCACGCAATGCGCGTTATGCGTATTTAGCAACACAATTACTACCCAATGAAATACTTTGTACCGCACATCATCAAGACGATCAGCTCGAAACGGTATTATTACAATTATTGCGCGGTGCAGGACCTAAAGGTTTGGCCGCAATGCCACCTATCCAACCGTTTGCCCAAGGTTTTCATGCAAGGCCACTGTTAACTGTGGACAGGGACATGATATTAAATTATGCCACAAGTGCGCAGTTGCAATGGATTGATGATGACAGTAATGCAGAGGTTAAATTTGATCGCAATTTTCTGCGTCATGACATCGTGCCTGTATTAAAAAAACGCTGGCCACAAGCCGCCCGCACCCTTTCGCGTAGCGCTGCGCATTGTGCAAGCAGTCAAGAGTTACTAGAAGAATATTTACATGCGGAATTAACAACATTAGCAGGTCATTTCCCAGAGACTTTATCACGTCGACAATTGGCCCAGTGTTCTGTAATTAAGCAAAGCTATTTATTGCGTGCGTGGCTAGTGCAGAAAAAAATTCCGCTGCCTAGCACAGTGCAACTGACGCAAATTCTGACCCTGCTTCACGCACAAAACGATGCCGAAACACGCATCACTTGGCAACAGTATCAAGCCCGGTTTTACCGGGACGATTTATTTATTGCCCATCAGGATTTCTTTAAGCCGCAGCCTTCGCAAGTGTTTTCATGGGATGGCAAAACGCCTCTAGCACTACCCTCAGGCACTTTAATGCTTGAGGCTAGCGCATCTGGACCTATTAGCAATCACAAGCTATCTGGCACCTTAACGGTGAGATTTCGCGAAAATAATCAAAAGCTTAAGAAAATATTTCAAGAAAATGGCATTCCTGCCTGGCAAAGATGGCAATTGCCTTTAATTTATGCGGATGGTAAGTTAGTTGCAATAGCAGATTGCTGGGTCGACCCTGCATTTCGCGTATTGCCAGGGGAATCGGGCTCGCGGATCTGTTTGATTAGTAATATTAAGTAGGCTATCCTACTAAAGTCTGTATCTGAATTTCTATAGCAATAATGAGGTCACACATGTTTACAAGAAAAAAAATAGCCTTAGGCTCTATGCTTGCCCTAGGCACAATATTTGTCATTGGCAATAGTATTGCAGATACAGAACCACCACCCCTTGATCATCATCGTCTTATCTATTTTATGGTGGATGCTGCGGTGAATGTCACAGAAAAACCTAAAGGCAAAAGTTTAAGCTATATTGCGACCACCGGTGGATCTAAGAGTTATGCCACGGCACTTTCTTATGCCGTAGCGCCAGATTATTTTGCAGATTATGTCTGTGAAATTGATGATAACGGTGATGGGGTTAAAAATGATTGTCATGTGACCAATTATTGGAATGACGCCGCTGCGGTATTAGGTTACCCGGATGAAGGTTATGCCTTACAACTTGAGCGCTTAAACATGACCCACGGTGCGGTGATTTATGATATGGCGGCGTGGCAAATTGCTGTCGCTTTATATGGAGCAAAAGAAAATAAACCCAATTATATTACGATTGCAGATAAACAAACTCAATACATGATTAACGGGGCTTTTAGTAATGAACCCAATGGTTTTCCTGGACAAAACCGTGCCGTGACTGGCGGGGAAGGCGTGGATAAAGCACCGTGTTCATCTTCAAATATCCCTTGTTATAATGGCTTTATCATCAAAGATCCCAGTGAAGCTTACACCTTCCGTATGGTGCCGACTTCTTGGCAGCTTAAAGATCCCTTTGCGTTAATGGACAATAATAAAGTTTTAAATAAATATGTAGAAACGACTGTGACCGATTGGCCTAAAGGCGATGTCACTTGGCAAGATTGGAAAGGCATCACCGGTGAAAATGCCTGGGCACATTTAATCGGGCCCTTGCAAACCGATTATTTGCGCTACATTCAGCAAAATCCTAATGCCCCTTTAAGTGAAGTAAAATTCCAAGATGCGACTTTAAAAAATGCAGTCGGGGTATTGCATGCCATAGGTTTGTTGCAAGCTGAGATTGGGGGCTTATATTATGCGCCTAAAGGGACTTTAGGTAATTCGGGGGCAGTCACTAATCCTTATGAAGTTGCGATTGAAAATAATGCTTCGATGATGGCAGGATTGCTGATGTTAGAACAAGCCCTAGACGTGACTTTAAAACAAAGATCCGATGCCCAATATGAAGCAGGGCTCACGTTAACCCGGGAAATTTTATATGGCCGGGAGCGGGCTTCCGTTCCTTATAAAAAGACGGCTGGTTTATTACCCTTTTTTATGAATACCGCTTGGGATAAAAGCAAAAATCGGTTTTATACCCATGGGTATGCAAACGATCCTAGCCGCTCACAAGAATGGTATGTGGATCCTGCCACCATTAATGCGGTGGATGCGAACTCTTGGACCATCGCAACCCTAGGACCTAAGTTTTTAGACACCTATTTAGATAACGGCAATGCCGGCGCAGGGACTACGTATAAGATTTGGACCGAGCTGCAAAAATGGGGGGTTTATCGCGCCAATGGCACAATCATGGGGGTTGGATTTGACGACAGTGGGTTAGCTGAAGGTAAGAAACAAGAGATCATGTCTGCTGAATGGACATTTGGCGCCATAGGCATGTTGCGGGCGATGACGATGTATGATGAATATCAAGATCATCACGCCGAACTTCAGGGCGTAATCACTGACATGAAAGAAGGACTTAAACACCTGAGCACAGACTATTACCCTGATTCAGCAGTTTTTGCGAAAGATGTGCCGCAAACTAAAACCCAAAAGTATGATCAATTAGTCATACCCGGCATGAATAAAACTACGAGTCAGGGTATGGTTTATGCGAGCAAACGTTATTTTATCCCCTTTGGTTGGTGGGCAAATGCGGTGCCCAGTACTGCGTCCACGGCTTGGGCGGTAATGGAACACTACCCTTACAATCCCTTCTCGTTTGGTGGACATTATGACGGAGTGACAGTTGATCCTTATGGGGCTCATTTTAAATCTCCTGAAGAGAAGTCAGCGCCTTCAGCAGCATCGCCTAACGAAGCCTCAACCGCGCCTTCCTCAGCCGCTCCTTCTACAGCGCCTCTAGCCCCTTAAATATACAGAGAGCACAAACATAATGGTTTGTGCTCCCGCTTATGGACGGTGGCCGTAAGAGCGGGGTGATCGATAGGCTTGCCCCCTTTATAAAGCTGAGGGATCCCCACGGATTTTAGTTTTAAGGCCGAAGGGGTTGACTGTAGGAGCGGAGCGATCGATAGGCTTGCCCCCTTTACAAAGGGGGCAAAGCCTATCGATCGCTCCTACGGCCACTGCCCTTTACAGACTATTTGTGGGCTCATGCCTCACTTATTGAGCCGTTACCATATTTTCACCTAACCTATTGTATTTAAAGTTAACATTATATTTCCCAGCAGGCGCAATACCCTTAAGGGGGGCTTAAGCTTGATCCGGCATACTTTATGAGTCTTTGAATTAGCTTAATTAAGAAAAAGGGGTATAGCAAATGGGTGGAAAATTCAAAATCGTGATATTCGGTGATGAAATGAGCGGAAAAAAAGCTTTGTCTAAAGTTTCCATGAGAAAGAGCACGCAATCCGTTGAAACATATCAAAGCACTATAGGCGTTGAGTATGTTAAAAAGATTTTAGATTTGGGAAGGGGAACCACTCATAAAATAAGCAATAAAAACGAGAATGACGTAACGCTTCAGATTTGGTGTGCAGGAGGTCAAGAACGATATCGGAACATTGTCAGTCCATATGCAAAGGGAACTGCCGCATTTATTATTGCAGTGGATTTAACTAGCGAGAAATCTATTGAAGGGGCAGTTAAGCCTTGGATGGACATGGTGACTCAGAAGTATCCAGATAAGAGCTCAAGACCTCCTATTATACTGGTAGGCACTAAATCAGACTCATTGGAAGTTAAGTCTGAAAAAATTCAGGCATTGCAAGCCTATGCACAAACGAATAATTACCCTTGCTATATCACCAGCAGCCAAACTAATACTTGTGTAGATGTGAGCACCAATCAAACAGGCAAAGTAGATCATTTTGCAGATCATGATTCAACAGAAGATGCCAGCACTAATGAAGTTGGCACTGAAGATACTTTGTTTATGAAAGTAGCTCGCATATGTGTTGCCAAGAATAAACAACAAGATAAGGAAGAGGCTAAAGCAGAGGCCAAAGCCATTACTTATCAAGAGTTATACGATCTTGCCAACAACTATTTAAATAGTTGGGGAAATAAAAGCGTACACAGTCGTGCGTTGGCTGATTTTATTCTTAGACTTACTAGCGGTAAAACCCTACAACATTCATTACAAGCGACGAACTCAAGCAACTCTATTTAATGTTAAAGTATTATATGGATTCCAACCAAGGTGTGAAATTCAAAAATGCAATTAATGAAACCGGTATTTATCCTCTATTAATAACGGCTCTAGGAGATGAAGCGGAAGAATATAACAAGGGAGTGGGCAAGCCTATCATGCAAAATCATTATGTTGTAATGATGAAATTTATCGCCCAAGACCATCAAAGCGCTTGCCGCCTTACTTGGAGAAGTGATGACAGTAAAAACTTGGCCGGAATGATCACCCGAGGCGAAACAAATACTGCGGGATTTATACCTGCTTTTGATAAATGTATGAATAAAGAAGGTAAAAGCGAACTAAAAGATAATTTAAAAATTATAGAACCGGAAATAAGAGCCCTATATACAAAACCCAAAACCAGTTAGCACTAAAGCTTTATTGAGTTTTATTAATAGCCTAGGTATACTTATCCCCCGTAAGCCCTGATTTATTTACCTTAAGGACATGCGGGATGACCCAATATATTTTCGTCACGGGCGGTGTGGTGTCTTCACTAGGCAAGGGCATCGTGTCCTCTTCATTAGGCGCTATTTTAGAAGCCCGCGGTTTGAAAGTCACCCTCTTAAAATTAGACCCTTATATCAATGTTGATCCCGGCACCATGAATCCGCTGCAACACGGCGAAGTGTATGTCACGGAAGATGGCGCGGAAACGGATTTAGACTTAGGCTATTACGAGCGCTTTGTTAGAACGCGCATGACGCGGCACAATAATTTCACCACCGGACAAATTTATCAAGAAATTCTACGCCGTGAACGGCGGGGGGATTTTTTAGGCGGCACCATTCAAGTCATTCCGCATATTACCGATGAAATCAAGCGTCGCATTAAACTCGGCGCCCAAGACGCTGACATCGCTTTGATTGAAATTGGTGGCACGGTGGGGGATATTGAATCTTTGCCATTTTTAGAAGCGATAAGACAACTGGGTTTAGAAATGGGGCGCGATAATGTGTTGTACATGCATTTAACCCTAGTGCCTTATATTGAAACCGCAGGCGAAATTAAAACCAAACCGACGCAACATTCGGTCAAAGAATTGCGCTCGATAGGAATACAACCCGACATCGTGATTTGCCGATCCAAACAACCCTTGCCTGACAGTGCGCGGCAAAAAATTGCATTATTTACTAATGTGGAAGCCCGCGCGGTGATTTCTTCTTATGATGTCGATACGATTTATCGCATTCCTTTAGTGTTACATGCCCAAAAATTAGATGAACTCGTCGTTGAGAAATTTAAATTAAATGCAATGCCTGCTAATTTGCAAGAATGGGTGCATGTGGTCAAAGGCTTAACCGAGCCGCTCACGCAGCTGACTATCGGCATAGTCGGTAAATATGTTGCGCTGCCTGATGCGTATAAATCCATTAATGAAGCGCTGCTTAATGCCGGGATCCCGGCCAAAGCGCGGGTCGTGATTAAATTTATTGATTCCGAAGAAGTTGAGCAAAAAGGCACGGAATTATTGCGCAATCTCGATGCGATATTAGTCCCCGGCGGTTTTGGTCATCGCGGTATTGCAGGCAAAATTATGGCCGTAGAGTATGCGCGCGAAAAACAAATTCCTTTTTTAGGCATTTGTTTAGGCATGCAAGTGGCGGTCATCGAATTTGCGCGTCATATGGCGAATTGGTTAGAAGCCGATAGCACTGAATTTAATGAACAAGCAAAATATCCTGTGATAGCGCTGGTCACACAATGGTTGGATGAGCGCGGCATAAAGCAGACGCGTCATGCACAAAATGATTTAGGCGGCACCATGCGTTTAGGTAAACAAGCTGCAGAATTAGTGCCTAATACCTTAGCGGCACGCATCTACGGCAAAGCGATTATTTCTGAGCGCCATCGGCACCGTTATGAAGTCAATGCGCAATTATTACCGCGGTTAGAAGCAGCAGGACTTGTGGTCAGTGCGTATTCCAGTGATGGCCATTTGGTGGAAATGATTGAATTACCAACGCATCCTTGGTTTGTCGCTTGTCAGTTCCATCCTGAATTTACCTCTACTCCACGTGATGGTCATCCTTTATTTAACAGTTTCGTCAATGCGGCATATACCTATCACACCACCCATGAGACCAAAAAACATGAAGTTATGTAATTTTAACGTGGGCCTGACCCAGCCTTTATTTCTTATTGCAGGTCCCTGTGTGATTGAAAGTGAGCAATTAGCCATTGATACCGCTGGGGAATTAAAAGCCATCACGGCTGAATTAGGCATCCCCTTTATTTACAAATCTTCATTTGATAAAGCCAATCGTTCCTCGCATGAAAGTTACCGCGGCCCTGGAATAGAGCAAGGCTTAATGATTTTAGAAAAAGTAAAAAAACAAATCGGTGTGCCGGTGTTAACCGATGTGCATGAAGACACGCCCTTAAAAGAAGTGGCGAGCGTCGTTGATGTGTTGCAAACGCCAGCCTTTTTATGCAGACAAACTAATTTTATTCAAAATGTGGCGAGTCTGGGTTTACCCGTTAATATTAAAAAAGGCCAATTTTTAGCGCCGCATGATATGTTACAAGTTGCGAAAAAAGCCCAAGCTACCGGCAATGAGCAGATCATGGTCTGCGAGCGCGGGGTCTGTTTTGGGTATAATAATTTAGTTTCGGACATGCGATCCCTTGCCATTATGCGCGAAACCGGCTGTCCTGTGGTGTATGATGCCACCCATTCCGTGCAACTGCCTGGCGGCCAGGGCACGTCTTCCGGCGGCCAGCGTGAGTTTATCCCTATCCTAGCCCGCGCTGCGGTTGCAGTGGGCATTGCCGGGATCTTTATGGAAACTCACCCCAATCCGGAAAAAGCGTTGAGTGATGGCCCGAATGCCTGGCCCTTAGCGCAAATGCGCGAGCTCTTAGTCACGCTTCAAGCCATTGATAAAAGTGTTAAATAATTCTTTTTTCTCAGGTCACTTTGCCTAGGCCTGCGCAAAGCCTTAAGTCTTGCTAATATGACTAGAGTGATCAGAGAGTCGTAGGAGCATATACATGGATGTCATTATTAATAGTGGGCTCGCCTTTTTAGAAGGCTTTGCGCTTATCATCTCGCCGTGTATTTTACCCATACTCCCCATTATTTTATCGGGCTCACTTGCAGGCGGCAAGCGACACCCTATAGGTATTATTGTGGGCTTTGTGGTTGTGTTTGCGGTATTTACTTTATTTGCCCGTCAATTAGTCGGACTTATTGGTATTGATCTTAATGTTTTACGCGATATGTCATTTATCTTGCTGCTCTGTTTTGGCTTTATTCTATTGTCTACTTATTTGACCGAGCGATTTAATCATGTGTTTGAACGCTTAGCCAACTTTGGTGCCAATGTGGCTGTGTTAAATAACCCTAAAGGTGGATTTTGGAGTGGGTTTTTATTTGGCTCCTTAGTGGGATTAGTCTGGACCCCGTGCGCAGGGCCTATTTTAGCCGCTGTTATTGTCCAAAGCGTGAGCCAAACTACCGCTTGGGGAAGCTTAATCACCGTACTTGCTTTTGGCATAGGTGCTGCGGTGCCGATGTTACTCATTGCTTTATTGGGCCGCTCCGTCACGCAAAAAATGACGTTTTTTCGGGACCATGCCGGTTTATTACGTAAATTATTAGGGCTGATTATTATTGCCAGTGTGATGGCCATGATTGCGAGTAATACTATGAATACCCCGTTCACGCGTCATGCCAGCAACCCACAAATGCAGATGACTCAAGATGCGGCAATTCCAGCGGACAATACGCCTGCAATTCCACTACATCTCGAAAAAGGCCTAAAAATACCCTATGCCGCACCCGCATTGGTGGGATTAAACAACTGGATCAATTCACCCGGTTTGACCCTGGAAAACGTATTAGGACAAGTCGTATTGATTGATTTTTGGGCGTATTCCTGTATTAACTGTATTCGTACCTTGCCGCATGTGAATGCGTGGTATGAGAAATACCATGATCACGGTTTTACTGTTATCGGGGTGCACAGCCCTGAGTTTGATTTTGAGCGGGATCCACACAATGTGGAAACTGCGGTGAAAAAATATGGCATCACTTATCCGGTTGCGCTGGATAATCAATTTTTAACCTGGAAAAATTATCATAACAGCTATTGGCCGGCGCATTACTTAATTGATAAAACGGGAAAAGTGGTGTACGAGCGCTTTGGTGAAGGCGATTATGATATCACTGAGAATAATATTCGTTATTTATTAGGTTTGCATGCGGGGGAACTGAGCGCAGTAAACACTGAAACTGCAGGCTTATTTCAAACTCCTGAGACTTATTTGGGTTACTCCCGCGCGGATAGTTTTGCTGTTCCCCACAGTTTAGTCAAAGATCAGGTTGAGCATTATCAATATCCGCAAAATATAGTTGAAAATAATTGGGCCTTGCAAGGTGCCTGGCAAGTGTTTCCAGAAAAAATTGTGAGCAGTGAAGCAGGCGCTGCGATTAAAATGAAATTTCATGCCGGAAAAGTATTTGCAGTGATGGGCTCGTCCATGCAGCAAGAAATTCAAGTGACCGTTGCACTCGATGGGGTAGTGAAAGGACATGTCTTAGTGCGTGATCATTGGCTCTATACCTTAGTGGAATTACCCACTTCCGCCCACAGTGTATTAGAACTTACCGCCAATGCGCCCGGGCTAGAGATTTATACCTTTACTTTTGGGCAGTAGTAATGCTTGAGTTTTCCCCCCTATTTGTTTAGCATAACCGGGATTAAACTAAAGGAATCTCCATTATGCCCATTATTAAAGAATTAAAAGCCCTGGAAATCCTAGATTCTAGAGGGAATCCTACCCTTAGCGCACGCATCACACTTGAGGAGGGTAGCACCGGTTGTGCGGCTGTGCCTTCAGGAGCGTCTACCGGCTCAAGAGAAGCTTTAGAATTACGTGATCACGATCCCAAGCGTTATTTAGGCAAAGGGGTGCAAAAAGCGGTCGGCCATGTGAATAATGAAATTGCAAAAGCTTTCGTGGGACGTAATATTGCGCATCAAACGGAATGTGATGAAACGTTAATCACCTTAGATGGCACCGAAAATAAAAGCCATTTGGGCGCTAATGCATTGCTCGCAGTTTCAATGGCCTATGCCAATGCGCTAGCGCAAGCCCGTAAATTACCGCTTTATGCCAGTATTTGCGAGCAAAAAAATTATGTTTTACCTTTGCCCATGATGAATATTATCAATGGCGGTGCGCATGCCGATAATAACGTCGATATTCAAGAATTTATGATCATGCCCGTGGGTGCACTGACTTTTAGCGAGGCATTGCGTTATGGCACGGAAGTATTTCATGCCTTAAAAAGCTTATTAAAAGAAAAAAATCTTGCCACCGCAGTTGGCGATGAAGGCGGTTTTGCGCCTAATTTACCCGCCAATGTGGCTGCCATTGAAATCATTTTACTTGCGATAGAAAAAGCAGGCTTTACACCCGGTAAAGAGATTGCGCTTGCGCTAGATGTGGCAAGTACCGAATTTTATAAACAAGGACAGTATTATTTACACGGTGAAAATAAAATTTTGGATGCGGATCAGCTGACCGCATTACTGGCCACTTGGGTGCAGGATTATCCGATTATCAGCATAGAAGATGGCATGGCAGAAAATGATTGGCAAGGTTGGGCGAGGCTCACGGCTTCCTTAGGGAAAAAAGTCCAATTAGTTGGGGATGATTTATTTGTGACCAATACTAAAATATTGCGACAAGGCATCGATCAACATATCGCCAATGCAATTTTAATTAAATTAAATCAAATTGGCACACTTACCGAAACGCTGGCGGCGATAGCGATGGCTAGGGATGCGGGCTATCACAATGTGATCTCACACCGATCAGGGGAAACGGAAGATACGTTTATTGCCGACTTAGCCGTTGCAACAAATGCAGGTCAAATTAAAACAGGATCGTTATGTCGTAGCGATCGCGTAGCAAAATACAATCGCCTGCTGCAGATTGAAGCAGAATTAGGGAATAAAGCGAAATTTTATCAGTGGGGGCAAGCATAAAGACTTGCGTCATCCCTAAGAAAATGATTCTTTAGACTGTCATTTCGTTCTTTAGACCGATATTCTTCTTTAGACCGTCATCCTTCGACCGTCATCCCCGCGAACGCGGGGATCCAGGATCAATAGCGATTACGAAAAAACTATAAATTAGCATGGATTGGATTCAAAAAGTCCCTATCGTTACGAGTAGGTTTTTGGCACCTGGATCCCCGCGTTCGCGGGGATGACGGTCTTAAAGAAGGATGACGGTCTAAAGAACGGAATGACGTTCTAAAGAACCCTATCCGTCAACGATACCGTAACCTTTACATGGATGATAGACCGGAAAGGTTATAATGATACTTTAGAAGGGTTAATATAATTTAGTTAGGTGAGGTAATAATAGAAGGATTAGGGTTTGTCAAGTAACTATTTATTAAATAAAGTGGTAAAAATCGCAAAGGGTTGTTAAAATACTATTTAAATCAATTAGATATATTTAGGTATTTATGCCCATTCAATGGCTGCTCACGCTAATACTGACCCTCTGCCTGATTGCGCTCCAAATTGAATTGTGGACCGGCCAGAGCGGCCTATGGCAATTTTGGCAATTAAAACAAGCCATTAGCCTGCAGGAAGCGGACAATGCTCAGCTTGAAACGCGCAATAGCCGCCTGCATGCCGAAGTCCTAGATTTAAAACAGGGGCATGCCGCAGTAGAAGAGCGTGCGCGATCCGAATTAGGGATGATTAAAAACGGTGAGACTTTTTATCAGGTCGTAGAATGAATAAGCAACATGACAGAATCTGGGCTGTGGTGCCTGCTGCAGGTTTTGGCCTACGTATGGGACTAAAAGTCCCTAAACAATATTTACCCCTACAGGGCACACCCATCTTAGCGCATACCCTGGCTGTATTAACGCAAATACCTGATTTTGAGCAAATCATAGTCGCCCTTCATCCCGAAGATCCCTATTGGTCCGCGCTTACCATAACTGATCCCAGAATACTCACGGTAGAAGGGGGCGTATTACGCTTTGAATCGGTCTGTAACGCGTTAAGCCATATCAAAGATCGCGCTAAGCCTACCGATTGGGTATTGGTCCATGATGCGGTGCGGCCGTGTATGACGGCCGCACAAGTGATGGAATTAATGGCGCAGCTTAAAGGCGATCCCGTGGGGGGCTTATGGGGGGTGCCAGTGCGTGATACCTTAAAACAAGTGGATAATGAGGGTCGGGTCGTGACTACTGTGCCCCGCGAACACTTATGGCATGCACTGACCCCACAACTCTTTCGTTTTGAATTACTCTACCGCGCGCTGCTTAAGGCCAAAGCCGATAATAAAGTATTGACGGATGAAGCGAGCGCCATAGAATATTTAGGCCATCATCCCAAAATGGTACAGGGCCATTACAGTAATATTAAAATTACCTGGCCAGAAGATTTAGCGACGGCCGCCTTTTATTTAGAAAATAAGGACTAAACTATGCGCATAGGACATGGATTTGATGCTCACCGTTTTATGACGGGGGATCATATTTTTTTAGGTGGCGTAAAAATTGCACATTATTTTGCAGTAGAAGCGCACTCCGATGGCGATGTGATTTTACATGCCTTGTGTGATGCCTTGTTAGGCGCAGCGGGGCTAGGGGATATAGGCGATCATTTTCCACCGACAGATCCGCAGTATAAAGACATGGACAGTCGGCAATTTGTACGCAGAGTCTACCAATTATTACAAACCCAATGGCGTATCGCTAATGTAGATATTACCTTGGTCGCGCAAATGCCTAGAATTAAAGCCTATAAAGCGCAAATGAAAGAAAACATTGCAGAAGATTTGAATCTCGCGAGCAGCCTAGTGAATATTAAAGCGACCACAACAGAAAATATGGGCTATTTGGGTCGTGAAGAAGGCATAGCGGCTTATGCTGTGGCTTTACTGTTACCGGTATCATAAGAGTACATACGATGAAGATTTTAATTAGTAATGATGATGGAGTATACGCCCCGGGTTTGAGCGTATTAGCCGATGCAGTGGCTGAAATTGCGGATATTACTGTGGTCGCACCCGACAGGGATCGCAGTGGCGTCAGTAACTCGTTAACCTTAAATCGCCCTTTACGCTTAACGAAAATGCCTAATGGTTTTATTAGTGTCGATGGCACGCCTACCGATTGTGTGCATGTGGCGATCACCGGTTACTTAGAGTATGAGCCTGACATGGTGATTGCAGGAATTAATTCTGGCGCCAATTTAGGCGATGATGTCTTATATTCAGGCACAGTTGCGGCCGCAACAGAAGGGCGTTTTTTAGGTTATCCCGCTATTGCTGTCTCATTGGCGGGCGAAGAACAATTATTTTATCAAACTGCAGCCAGTATCGTGCGCACGTTTATTCAGCAATTGCAAAAAAATCCCTTACCCGCAGATACCATTTTGAATATTAATGTCCCGGATATTCCTTATGCTAAATTAAAAGGATACCAAGTGACGCGCTTAGGCGAGCGGCATCGCGCAAAACCTGCCATTAAAGCGCTCGATCCGCGAGGACGCACGATTTATTGGGTAGGCCCTGCAGGTGTTGAGCAAGATGCAGGTCCTGGCACAGATTTTTATGCAGTGAGCCGGGGTTATGTGTCCGTGACGCCGTTGCAAATTGATTTAACGCGTCATGCGGCGTTAGAAAGTCTAACGGAATGGGTAGCGCAATTGCGCGTATAAGGACTTACGCCTATGTTTTCAGCACTCTACCATCGTGTACTGCACTGGTCACGGCATAAACATGCGGTGTATTATTTAATGGCCTTGAGTTTTATCGAATCCTCTTTTTTCCCCATTCCACCCGATGTCATGCTAGGACCCATGTGTCTAGCCGATCGCAAACGTGCGTGGTATTTTGCTTTTGTCACGACGCTCGCCTCAGTTTTGGGCGGAATTTTTGGTTATTTCATCGGCATGTTTGCTTTTGATATTGTTGTGCAGCCTATCGTTACCTATATGGGTTATGAAGATAAATTTTTACGCGTTGAATCTTGGTTTGACCGCTATGGGATATGGATCATTTTCACCGCAGGCTTTACGCCCATTCCTTATAAATTATTTACCATTGGTGCAGGCATTATGGCCATGCCGTTTTTACCGTTTGTTTTAGCCTCAATCGTGGGCCGTGGGGCACGCTTTTTTTTAGTCGCAGCGTTAATTATCTTAGGTGGCCAGAAATTAGAAGATAATTTACGCAAATATGTGGATGTCATAGGTTGGACCACAGTCGTCATTATTATTGCACTTGGTTTATTTATCTGGTTGCGCTAATGCACACATTTTCCCCGCTCAAAAATCAAGCATACCAAAAAGGGTGCACGGATAGCACAGTTAGGGTATTATCCCTTTTCGTACATCGGCTTAGTGGCCTAATTTTAGTCATTTTTGTACTATTTTTGACCGCTTGCCAGAGTAATTGGGCGCCTGTTAGTGATATTAATCGTGCAAACCCGAAACTTTCGGGTGAACATATTGTCCAAACAGGAGAAACCCTTTATGCTATAGGCTGGCGCTACAATCGCGATTTTAAAGAATTGGCAAGAGTCAATGAAATTGCACCGCCTTACGTGATACACGTAGGGCAAAAAATTTCTCTTGCTCCTGAAAAATCAAAGCCAAAGGTGATGCCCGTGCAAATGGCGCAAAACCCGATGAAAGCTGCACAACCTGTGAGCGCACCGAGTGTTACAACAACACCCAGTACTGCGCACTCACCCGTGCAGCAGGCGAATGTCGGTGCACCGCCGGCGCGTTTGGCGAGTGTAACACCGCCTGCACCCGCCGCGGCTACGCACACACTGCCTACTGTAGTGCGCGCGTGGAAATGGCCGGTAAAAGGCGATATTATTGCAGGCTTTGCACAAAGCAAAGGAATTGATATTGCAGGTACAAAAGGCGAGATCGTGCATGCGTGCGCAGACGGTCGCGTAGTTTATAGTGGTAATGGATTAAGAGGTTATGGGCAATTGTTGATTATTAAACATAATGAACAATTCCTAAGCGCGTATGCGCATAATAGCCAGTTAATCGTCAAGGAAGGTGATTGGGTTAAGTTAGGGCAGCCTATTGCAGAAATGGGTGATACCGATACAACGCGTGTGAAACTGCATTTTGAAATTCGTAAGGATGGCAAACCAGTTGATCCGTTAAAGTATTTACCCGGATAACTCAATAAGACAGGGAAGAGGATTTACGCAATGGTGCATCAGTATGCGAGGCGTAAGTTCCTGGTCGTAACTAATGGGGCAAATTATGGCAAAAGATCGCGATATCGAGACAGATAAAGAACTGTCATTTGAATTTGATGTAGCGGGTGACATCACTGATGATTTAGAACTCATTGATGCTGAAGTAATGGAAGTGGAAGAAGATGAAGAAGAAGTGATTCTTCCTCCCGATGTTATCCGTTTTTCTGTCGAAAAGGCGAAACGTAAACGCGCTGTCGTGCAACGTAAAGCCGCTGATGCGACACAAATGTATTTAAGTGAAATTGGTTTCTCACCGCTTTTGAGTGCAGAAGAAGAAATATTTTTTTCTCGCAAAGCCCTAGCCGGGGACGAAGCTTCTCGTAAGCGCATGATCGAAAGTAATTTGCGCTTAGTCGTAAAAATTGCACGTCGTTATATTAACCGGGGTTTATCTTTGCTCGATCTGATTGAAGAAGGGAACTTAGGTTTAATTCGTGCGGTGGAAAAATTTGATCCCGAACGCGGATTCCGTTTCTCAACTTACGCAACGTGGTGGATTAGACAAACCATCGAACGTGCGATCATGAATCAAACCCGCACCATACGTTTACCCATTCATGTCGTTAAAGAATTAAATGTGTATTTGCGTGCTGCACGCGAACTGGCACAAACATTGGATCATGAGCCCAGTGCCGAAGAAATTGCTGATTTATTAGACAGACCCTTAGATGATGTGAAACGAATGTTGGGACTCAATGAATGTGTCGTGACATCAGTTGAAGATCCTTTAGGTTCTGATTCAGATAAAACCGTGTTAGATACATTAGCCGATGATCAAAATACTGATCCTGCACAAATGTTGCAAGATCAAAACTTGCGTGAAAATATTGATCAATGGTTACATGAATTAACTGAGAAACAACGTGAGGTTGTGGTGCGTCGTTTTGGTTTACGTGGACATGAAATGGCAACACTTGAAGAAGTAGGTAATGAAATTGGCTTAACGCGTGAACGTGTACGTCAAATTCAAGTGGAAGCATTAAAACGTTTGCGTGAAATTCTCGAAAGTCAAGGCTTATCACAAGATTCTTTGTTTAGTTAATGAAAAAAATAAAGACGCGATTTTTTTCGCGTCTTTATTCTCACTCTATCGATTAAACGCTTGCATTAAAAAAATTTTCTGGTACTTTATGCATATTGCTAGGGATGGTGACAAGGATGTGTAACTGCATAACACACGGAACGTATCAGGACTAAGCAGAATGAGTTTGTCTCACTAAACGTGAGGCAAACTCTCTTCAAGAAAAGCTTGCAATTCAAATAAAATTTCTAATGCCTCTTTCGGCGTACAATCATCAGCAGATTTTTTGTGTATCACACGCAGCAGTTGTTTAAACTGTTTATGTTCTTGTGTGGTTTGAGAAGGTGTGTGTGACGGAAGAGAATTTTTATTTTCTGAATAATTTACAGACTCAAGTTGCTGTAATTTTATTTCCGCCAACTCTATCACATTTTTTGTGATCCCGGCAAGACGCGCAACAGCTAAACCATAACTTTTATTCGCAGGTCCCATTTTTACTTGATGTAAAAAAACAATATCATTATTATGTTCAATCGCATCTAAATGCACATTGCTGCAACCCTCTAGTGTGCTAGGTAATTGTGTGAGTTCAAAATAATGCGTGGCAAATAAACTTAGCGCTTTAATGTGTTGCGTTAAATAGTGCGCCGTCGCAAAAGCCAAAGCTAGGCCATCAAAAGTACTGGTGCCTCGGCCAATTTCATCCACTAACACTAAGCTTTGATGCGTGGCTGCAGATAAAATATGCGCCAGCTGGGTCATTTCAACCATAAATGTGGATTGGCCCCCCGCCAAATCATCGGCGCTGCCGATACGGGTAAAAATACGATCGATAGGCCCTAATTTTGCCTCGAGTGCCGGCACAAAACTGCCCATATAAGCCATGATCACAATTAACGCATTTTGCCGCATATACGTCGATTTACCGCCCATATTAGGCCCGGTAATCATGAGTAAACGCTTTTGTGGCGTAAGGTGGAGATCATTAGCAATAAACGGTGTGGTTGAGGCGTGCTCGACCACCAGGTGGCGTCCTTGCTTGATTTCAATGCCTGTGTGCGCGGTAAATACCGGACAGTGCAAGTTTAACGCTATCGCGCATTGTGCAAGATTAGTTAACACATCAATTTCAGCTAAGGCGTGTGAGAGTTGTTTTAATTCAGGAAGTTTGAAACATAATTCAGTTAAAACCTGCTCATATAAGCTTTTTTCCAGTTGCAAGGCACGGGTCTTACTGCTTAAAATTTTATCTTCAAATTGTTTAAGTTCATGACTGATAAAACGCTCGACATTTTTTAGCGTTTGTCTGCGCTGATAATACGCAGGCACTTGGGCGGCTTGGGCACGTGAGGTTTCAATATAAAAGCCGTGTATGCGGTTATACCCCACCTTAAGTGTACTTAAGCCCGTTGCTTCGCGCTCTTTTTGCTCGAGCTGTAATAAAAAATCACTGTAATCGCAGCTCAACGCGCGTAATTCATCTAGGGTGGCATCATAGCCTTCATTAATGACACCGCCATCGCGTATCTGTGCCGCAGGCGCCGGTAAGAGCGCAGATTCGAGTAACGCGTAGATCCCGCTGACATCGATGAGGTGTTCATGGAGTTGCTGCACGCGCACAGCGGGCAAAGCGTGCAACAAGGCTTTGATTTCAGGGATCACCTGTAAACTTGCACGCAATTGCACTAAATCGTTGGGACGCGCTGATTTTAAGGCAATGCGCGCACTAATGCGTTCGATGTCGCTGATTTGTGCTAACTGTTGCCGTAACATATTGTGCTGCGGAGAGTCGATTAACGTTTGTATCGCCTCATGCCGTGCACGCAACACGTCGGTGTTCAGTAAAGGATGAATGATCCAGCGGCGCAATAAGCGCGCGCCCATTTGTGTGGCGGTTTTATCTAATACAGCCAGCAGGGTGCCTTCTGTTTTGCCGCGTAAATTTTCTAATAATTCTAAATTATGTTGGGTAGTCTTATCTAAACGTAAATAATGTGTGGGTTGGTACCGCGTCACTGCATTGATGTGTAGCGCGCGCGCACATTGTGTTTCATCGATGTAATGCAGTAAGGCATGGGCGGCAGATAGTGCACAACGATAGCCTTCAAGATCCCTAGTTCCTGGGCATTGCTGATTAATGCGTTGCAATCCTGCTTGCGTATCAAAGTGTAAATCGGCATACGGTTGGATAAGACGCGCAACCGCAACAGGCCAGCTCTTAGGGGGCGCTGCGCACATGAGGATTTCTTTGGGGTTAAAGCGTTCTAATTCAAGGGTAAATTCTGCAGCATCCTCGGTTTGCCAAATGTAGAATTCGCCGCTGCTCAAATCCAACACCGCTAACCCCCATAGTTTGCCCTGGTAATGTACCGCTGCACAATAATTGGGGGTGGCTTCATCTAAGAAGGCGGCATCGGTCAGCGTGCCGGGGGTGAGGATCCGAGTGACTTCACGGTGCACAGGTCCTTTGCTCAGCGCAGGATCGCCGATTTGCTCACAAATGGCAACACTTAGGCCTAATTTCATGAGTTTGGCTAAATAGGATTCTGCCGCGTGATAAGGCACACCCGCCATAGGAATGGGCTCACCTGCCGATTGCCCACGTGTGGTGAGCGTAATGCCTAATAATTGTGCAGCACGTTTCGCATCATCGTAAAATAATTCGTAGAAATCACCCATGCGGTAAAACAATAAACGATTCGGATGTTGCGCCTTAATCGTTAAATATTGTTGCATCATGGGAGTATGCGCTGATCGGTCCATAATCTTTTGCCTTTCCTAAGTCATTTGCGATCATAAGGAATAATAATTAATGCGTCAATCCTAGTACTAGCGCTCGCTTACAGTTATGATTATAATCTGACACCCGATAATTTTTTTGCAGATTGAGCTATTGATCATAATGAATAACAATTTACGTAAGCTCACTGAAGAAGCCACGCATTTTTTACACGAGCACGCACTCAAAGTGTGCACGGCAGAATCCTGTACAGGCGGTTACCTGGGACAAATGCTCACCAGTCTACCTGGCAGCTCGGCTTGGTTTGATTGTGGCTTTATTACTTACAGTAATGAGGCCAAGCAACATGTATTGTCGGTGCCGCAAGAAATAATTCTCGCACACGGCGCGGTGAGTGAAGCCGTAGCCATCGCCATGGCTAAAGGGGCATTGGCGTTAAGTCGTGCGGACTTAAGTGTGGCGATTACCGGCATCGCAGGGCCTAGTGGCGCCACACCCGAAAAACCGGTAGGTACGGTTTGGTTTGCATGGCAATGGCATGAACAGGAAACGCTGACCCGGTGCATGCATTTTTCAGGCGAGAGAGAATGGGTGCGTATCCAAGCGGTTTGCTATGCATTAGAGAGGATTAAAGCGTTACCACGCTCTCCCTTTATCGATTAATTTATGTGATAATGTTTTTTTGCCCTACACGGAGAGAGAATATGGATATAAATAAACAAAAAGCCCTAGGTGCAGCATTAGGTCAAATTGAACGTCAATTTGGCAAAGGCTCTATTATGCGTATGGGTGATGCCACAAATTTACCACAAATTGATGTGATTTCTACCGGTTCATTAAGTTTAGATATTGCCTTAGGCATAGGCGGCTTACCCCGCGGCCGCATCGTAGAAATTTATGGTCCTGAATCTTCAGGCAAAACGACGCTGACTTTGCAAGCCATTGCGCAGTGTCAAAAAAAAGGGGGCACGGCAGCGTTTGTGGATGCAGAACATGCACTCGATCCTAAATATGCCGCAAAATTAGGCGTTAATATTGATGACTTATTGGTGTCACAACCTGATACCGGCGAGCAAGCGTTAGAAATTACCGATATGTTGGTACGCTCTGGCGCGGTGGATTTAATCGTCATCGATTCTGTGGCTGCATTGACGCCCAAAGCTGAAATTGAAGGCGAAATGGGTGATAGTCATATGGGTTTACATGCCAGACTGATGTCACAAGCGTTACGTAAACTCACCGGAAATATTAGACGTTCTAATACCTTGGTTATTTTTATTAACCAAATACGGATGAAAATTGGTGTGATGTTTGGTAGTCCTGAAACCACAACCGGCGGTAATGCCTTGAAGTTTTATGCATCGGTGCGTTTGGATATTCGTCGTATTGGTGCGATTAAACAAGGCGAAGAAGTCATAGGCAGCGAGACACGCGTGAAAGTGGTCAAAAATAAAGTCGCACCCCCGTTCCGCGAAGCGAAATTTGATATTTTATACGGTCAAGGGACGTCTCGTGAGAGTGAGCTCATTGAGCTGGGTGTAGAGCATAATTTAATTGATAAATCCGGCGCCTGGTACAGTTACCAAGGGACACGTATTGGTCAAGGTAAAGAAAATGTGCGGCAATATTTACAAGAGCATCCTGAAATGGCGGATGCGATTGATAAATTATTGCGTGCTAAATTACTCTCACCCGTAGTCATGAAAGCGCAAGAGACTGAAGAACTTGAAGTGATGGAAGATGTCATGCTTGAAGACGAATAGCACGGCGATGCAGGTGGCCATGCGCTTATTGGCGCGGCGTGAACACAGTTGCAAAGAGTTAAACTATAAATTAACGCAACGTGGTTTTTTGCCTGCTGAAATAGAGCTGACTTTGTCTGCATTAATCAAGAGCAAAGCGCTCAGTCATGAGCGCTTTGCGCACAGTTATGTGTATGCACGGGTGTCTAAAGGTTTTGGCCCCGTGCGTATCGCCAACGAATTGCGTGAGCGGGGTATCGCTGATGATCTGATCGTATCAGCGCTGAGTGAATACCAACACGACTGGTTAGCGTATGCCAAACGGGTCGATGTAAAACGATTTGGACAGCAATCCCCCCAAGACAAATTAGAGCACTATAAACGGTCGCAATTTTTATCGTACCGTGGCTTTGATTCTGAAGACATTAAACAAGTATGGAAATGCCATGAATAGCGCACAAATCAGAGAAAGATTTTTAACTTATTTTAAAGACCAAGGGCATACCGTGGTGCCTAGCAGCTCGCTTATTCCGGCGAATGATCCGACGCTGTTATTTACCAATGCAGGAATGGTGCAATTTAAAGATGTATTTTTAGGCTTGGAAAAAAGGACATATAACAAGGCAGCTAGTAGTCAGCGTTGTGTTCGTGCAGGGGGTAAACATAATGATTTAGAAAATGTGGGTTACACAGCACGTCATCATACCTTTTTTGAAATGCTTGGTAATTTTAGTTTTGGATGTTATTACCAGAAAATAGCTATAGAATATGCATGGAATTTTTTAACTGAAGAATTAAAAATACCAAAAGAGAAATTATGGATCACTGTTTATAACAAAGATGATGATACTGCAAAAATTTGGATTGATGATATTGGGATTGACCCTAAGCGTCTATCGCGTTGTGGTGAGAAGGACAATTTTTGGTCCATGGGCGATACAGGCCCCTGTGGTCCTTGCACAGAGATTTTTTACGATCATGGTCCTGATGTTTTAGGTGGTCCACCGGGCACTCCAGATGCTGATGGTGATCGTTATATTGAAATTTGGAATTTAGTGTTTATGCTATATAACCGCAATGCTAGCGGTCAATTAATACCCTTAGGTAGTCCATCGGTTGATACTGGCATGGGATTGGAACGGCTCGCAGCGGTGATGCAAGGCGTTCATAGCAACTATGAAATTGATTTATTCCAGACTTTAATCAAAGATATTGCCACTATTACTAATACTCAAGATTTAAATCATATCTCACTACGCGTGATCGCAGATCATATACGCTCTACTTCATTTTTAATTACTGATGGTGTGCGTCCCTCTAATGAAGGACGAGGTTATGTATTACGACGTATTATTCGAAGGGCAGTGCGTCATGGTAATCAACTTGGTATGCATGAACCATTTTTTTATAAAGTCACTGCATCACTCGTGAAACAAATGGGCGAAGCTTATCCTGAATTGGCAAAAGCACAGGCAATCGTCGAGCGCGTGTTAAAGCAAGAAGAAGAACAATTTGCCCGCACCTTGGATCAAGGATTAATGGTTTTAGAGCACGCGTTGGCGCAAGTGTCCGGCAATGAAATTCCGGGAGAACTCATTTTTCGCTTATACGACACCTACGGCTTTCCCGTAGATTTAACGGGTGATATCGCCCGCGAGCGACAAATGACGCTGGATTTAGACGGGTTTGAGCGCTTAATGCAAGAACAGCGCACTAAAGCCCAAGCGGCTAGCCAATTTAAATTGCAACAAGCCTTAGTGACTAGTGAAGTGCATACGGAATTTACGGGTTATCATACCTTATCGGAACATACAAAAGTCAGTGAGATTTTTCTTGAAGGCGAGAAAGTCTCGGACATCCATGCGGGACAAATGGCTGCGGTGATATTAACCCATACCCCATTTTATGCAGAATCCGGTGGTCAAGTGGGGGATGTGGGTGAACTTAAAAACCCGCACGCGCTGTTTAAAGTGATTGATACGCAGCGTGCAGGACATGCGATTATTCATCAGGGAACGCTGATTGAAGGTAAATTGGCTGCCGGGGATGCTTTAGATGCCGTCGTCGATTTAAATAAACGCCAGGCGACTGCGCTTAATCATTCTGCCACCCATTTATTGCATGCCGCACTGCGTCAAATTTTAGGCGATCATGTCGTCCAAAAAGGATCGCTAGTGACACCTGAACGCTTAAGATTCGATTTTACCCATTTTGAAGCATTGACGCATGATGAGATCAACCGAATTGAAAATCTAGTTAATGAGAAAATTCGTGAAAATGGTTTAGCAGAAATTAAAGAGATGAGCGCGCAAGAGGCGTTAAAAAGTGGCGCCATGGCACTCTTTGGCGAAAAATACGGTGAAACGGTGCGTGTGCTTAATATGAATCAAGGATTTTCCGTGGAGTTATGCGGCGGCACGCATACCAAGACGAGTGGCGAAATAGGCTTATTTAAAATCATTACTGAAAGTGGTGTGGCTTCAGGTATCCGGAGAATTGAAGCACTGACTGGCCTTGGGGCACTAGAGTTCGTACAGCAACAAACAGAACAACTTATGGCGTTAAGCAAACTATTAAAAACGACGCCATTGGAACTGATGCATAAGACGGTGCAGCTTATCGATAAAAATAAGGCCTTAGAAAAACAACTGCATGAAATAGGGCATCAGCTGAGTCAAAATGAGGCTGGCGATTTATATGCAAAAGCGCAGGTTGTCGGTGAATTTAAAGTGTTAGCCATGAAAGCTGCGGGCGAAGCTAAAATGCTACGGGAATATGTGGATGACTTAAAAGCACGGGACCCAATGATGGTTGTGTGTTTAGCCCAAATTGCGGGTGAAAAAATAACGCTCGCTGCGGGTGTAGGCAAGAAAGCCCAAGAGAAAATCTCCGCGGTCGAACTCGTCAATCAAGTCGCACAGCCCTTAGGCGGTAAGGGTGGCGGACGCGCTGATTTCGCCCAAGCCGGCGCACAAGGGACTACATCGCAACTTGAAGCTGCACTCGCGAGTGTTATGGATTGGGTGAGGAAAAGGATTTAGGTAGGGGTGCTATCAACAAAAAAAACGCAGCTAATTGCTGCGCTTTTAATACTAGAAACAAGAAAAAACTATTCGCCAATCTTCACAGATTTTGCTTTGCTTTGTACTTCATCAGAATAGGTTTTAACATTTTGACTGAATAAATTAGCGTAAGCAGAAAACGCATCTTGCTGCGCGCCTACCCAGCTATTCACATTCTTCAGACATTTGTTAGACAATTCATTCCAGAAACTGGCTTGTAAATTCATAATGTCTGAAGGATTTTTTAAGTCCTGAGCATTAGTAGTTAATTTTTGTGCGTAATTGGCGTAAAGAGCAAATAACTCATTGCCTGCACTGATACTTTGGCGGGTATAAGTTTCAGCTGTTTGCATAGCAAGCTGGCTTAACTGAGCCATAGGTTTATATAAATTACGATTCAAATCATTCATTTGTTCAAAAAATTGAGTATTCATCATGCGCTCCTGTAGATTTTATTGGCCAATAAGCTCAGCTTTAAGCTTAGGGTAATAGATGTAAAATGTCAAATGATAAGATTGGGGGCAAGAAAGCGGGGGATCCGCTCCTCTAACCAATAGTGAAGCTTGCCGACACCCTGGCAACTAATAAACCCCACATGCCCCCCGTACTGTTGCAGATCAAGCGTAATCTGCGCATTAAGCTCAGTGCGCTTGGGGATCACTTCTTTGGGAATAATCGGATCATCTTCTGCGTTAATCAAGAGCGTAGGGATTTGAATGTGCGGTAGAAATTGTAGACAACTGCTCTGCGCATAATAATCTTTTGCATTTAAAAAATTATGCAAGGGGGCGGTCACTTTATCATCAAAATCATGCATCGTTTTTATATTGGCAAGTTCTGCCCAATCTACAGGCATAGGCATTTTTAATGCAAGTTTATAGGCTATCATCTGTTTTAAACTGGCTACAAACGCATGCTCATAAATTTTTCCTACACCCTGATTTAATCGTGCGGCGGTCGCTGCTAAATCAAACGGTGCACACACGGCCACAGCGGCTTCTATATATTGTTGCGTAGGCTGTTCACCTAAATATTTTAATAATAAATTAGCGCCCAAAGAATACCCCACCGCCACACAAGCCACTCCAGGATAACGCGTGTGTATAGTATTAAGCGCAATTTCTACGTCTAATGTTTTTCCTGCATGATAACTTTGTGGAATATGATTGATGCGACCGCTGCTGCCGCGCAAATGCGGTACAACGGCACGTAGTTGGTGTGCTTTTGCGTACTGCAACATGCCTTGAATATAAGCCGATTGCACGGAGCCTTCCAGACCATGCAATAGAAATAGAATAGGCGCGCCCTTTGGTGCTTCTAATTCATGTAATTCTAACGTATCACCATCAGGTAATGGAATTTGCACAAGAGTCGTTTGTTGATGACCGCGAGGGAAGAGTGCCCCAGCCCAGGTTTGTAAATGACCATTGGCAAGCCACATACAGGGCTGAAAATTTTCCGATCCCATTAAACGTCCTCTTTATTGCATGAGCCATTTCGAAATGACCGGTGGAATTTGCTGCTGTGCGCGCTGTGAGGTATATATGCCGATGTGGCCGCCATCAAAAGTGAGTTGTTGATAATCTTTCGAACAAATATACTGCGGCAAACATTGCGAAGCGCTAGGGGGAATAATATCATCTTGCAGCGCAAAAATATTCAATACGGGATGAGTAATTTGTTTTAAATCGACTAATCGATCATTTAAATAAAATTGATTCCGAACTAATTTATTATGTTGATACATGTCAGTGATGTATTGCACAAATGCCGTGCCAGCTTGATCGGTTGTATCATATAACCAATGTTCCATGCGCAAAAAGAGGGCCATTTTTTCAGACTGAGGATCTTCTTTAAGCATACGTTGATATTTTAACCAATGGCTCGCACTCGGTTTTAAGCTGAAAAATAACAAATTAAGTATCCAACCCGGCATATTTTGATAGTGTTGAATGATATTTTCCAGATCCAAGGGGGCAACTAGCTCATACAGGGTATTGCCTGGCGTATGAAAATCAACTGCAGTGACCATGGTAACTAGCTTATTAATTTTCTCAGGAAATAATGCGGTATAACACAAGCTAAAGGTACCGCCTTGACAGATGCCCAGTAAATCTATGGCATCGTGCCCAGATTGGGTGCGTATAAAATCCACACAATGATCCAGATAATCTAAAATATAATCTTCTAACCTAAGATGGGCATCGCTTGCATCAGGATAACCCCAGTCGATCAAATACACTTCAAAACCTGCTTCCAGCAAAGGGCGAATTAAAGATCGATTGGGTTGGATATCAATAACATAAGGCCGATTGACCAGCGCAAACATGATAAGTAGCGGTTTGGCTTGGGGCTTAGGATTAAGGGGAATATAGTGATAAAGCTTAATTTTATCTTGCGTATATACCACTTCTTTCTCGCACTCTAGAATTTCTGCACGGGGAAATTTTTCAAACAGCGACGAGAGTTCCATAAGCTGTTGTTGATAGGGCATCATGTAGTGTTGCCAATCGATGTTCTGCATCATGTAATATCCTCATAGGTACCAATTTCTTCATAACTTTGGCATAAATTTTAGCAGTCGTCTATTTATGTGCGCGGATTTAATTAAACGATCATTGCCTTTTTCCTGGGTTCGAGCTGCTTCTTGACATTTAGAACGACGCGCCGTAAGGTTAGCAACATTAACACACCTTCTGGAGAAAAAATATGCCAAATGATTGCCTCGTAATCGTGAGCATCGCTCGCACGCCTATGGGTTCATTTCAAGGCGAGTTAGCTAAGGTTACCAGCACGCAATTAGGTGCAGCAGCCATACACGCTGCCGTGCAACGTGCGCATTTAAAACCTGAAGATATCGATGAAGTGATCATGGGCTGTGTGTTATCTGGGGGTTTAGGCCAAGCCGCTGCGCGGCAAGCGGCATTAGGTGCAGGTTTACCCTATAGCACCTCATGTAGCACACTCAATAAATTATGTGGCTCAGGAATGAAAGCCATTATGCTGGCACACAGTTTAATTTCTACGGGCGCCAGTAATATTATGGTTGCAGGCGGAATGGAAAGCATGACTAATGCGCCGTATTTATTGCCTAATATGCGTGCGGGCATGCGTTTAGGTCATGGCAAGGTATTGGACAGTATGTTGGCTGATGGTTTAGAAGATGCTTATGATAAAGGCAAATTGATGGGCGTCTTTGCAGATGCGACCGCTGAGCGCTATGGTTTTAGCCGGCAAGCCCAAGATGCTTTTGCGATCCGATCCCTCACCCGTGCACAAGAAGCCATTAAACAGGGCATTTTTGCAACAGAAATTACGCCTATCACGGTAAAAGATAAAGTTGAAAAAATCATCGACACCGATGAAGGACCGTTAAAAGCAAAAATAGAAAAAATTCCTTTGCTACAACCCGCCTTTAAACCAGACGGTACCGTCACCGCAGCCAATTCCAGTTCCATTTCAGACGGGGCTGCAGCGGTGGTGATCATGCGCGAATCAGAAGCTAAAAAACGAGGCTTAAAGCCCCATGCTAAAATCATCGGTCTGTCACAATTTTCACAAGAACCGGCTTGGTTTACGACTGCGCCTGTCGGTGCGATAAAAAAATTACTGCAAGACATTAATTGGACCACAGACATGGTGGATTTATATGAAATCAACGAAGCCTTTGCGGTCGTCACCATGGCTGCGATGCATGATTTAAATTTACCCGTCGATAAAGTGAATGTGCATGGAGGCGCGTGCGCATTAGGCCATCCTATCGGTGCATCTGGTGCACGTATTGTTGTGACATTATTAAATGCGTTAGAGAAATATAAATTACAACGCGGTGTCGCGGCATTATGCATAGGTGGCGGAGAAGCGACTGCGATTGCAGTAGAAAGAATTGAATCATAAGTAGTTAAGGAGACCAAGCATGAAGAAAAAAGTCGCATTAGTGACCGGCGGAACTGGGGGCATAGGCACGGCAATATGTCAGGCTTTAGCGCAGGAAGGTTATCAGGTCGCTGCCGGATATAGCAAAGGCGGAGATCATCAGGCTGCACAAGCTTGGCAAGCACAGCAGAAACAATCAGGCCATGACATCATGATCGCCTACGGCGATGTCTGTGATTATGGGTCTTGCGGTTTAATGATTGCCAATGTGGAACAACACTTAGGCCCGATTGATATTTTAGTCAATAATGCCGGCATTATGCGTGATGCTTCATTTCGTAAAATGACTCCAGCGCATTGGCTTGAAGTCATCAACACTAATTTAAATAGTGCGTTTAATGTGACACACCAGGTTATAAATGGAATGTGCGATCGCGCGTTTGGACGTATCATCAATATTTCTTCCATGAATGGTCAAAAAGGCCAGTTTGGACAGACGAATTATTCTGCAGCAAAAGCAGGGATGCATGGCTTTACTATGGCGCTGGCACAAGAAGTCGCTAAAAAAGGCGTGACGGTTAATACGGTTTCTCCAGGTTATATTAAAACCAAAATGATGACGGAAATTCCGGAAAATATTTTAACAGGCATTATTAGTGCCATACCGGTAGGACGTTTGGGCGAGCCTGCAGACGTGGCCCGTGTAGTCACCTTTCTTGCGCACCCAGAGTGTCAATTTATTACCGGTTCAATTATTTCCGCCAATGGCGGCCAGTATATGAGTTGAGTGCTTTATTTTTGTAACACATGAGTTCCAGGGCCATTACATACTACAAGATAGTATGGCCTTGGCGCACTCAATATTTCACCATGGAGTTGTGCGGCGATAAATCAAGAATATAATATTTCATGATCCCTGTGCGATGTGATCCCTAGTTTAAAAAATCCCCTGCGCTACTTGCACTTCCTGCTCTGCCCTGAGAGCACACCCGCGCTGTCACTCCTGCAAAGGGGCAACGCCATTGGGTGTGATGTGCTTGAGCTCATTCTAGTTATCGATTATCCTATGAGTTACATTTCTTATAGTTAAGGAAAAATCGTGACGCTTATTGTACAAAAATATGGCGGTAGTTCCATGGGGAGTATTGAGCGCATTGCTCATGTTGCCCGTAAGGTACTAGCGGCAAGTCAGCAGCAACCTACTGTGGTGGTGGTATCGGCCATGCAAGGTGAAACAGACCGATTATTACATTTAGCAAAAGGTTTAAGTGAGCGCCCCAATGGGCGTGAGCTTGACGCCTTACTTGCAAGCGGTGAGCAGGCCAGCAGTGCTTTACTTGCCATTGCGTTAAATGGATTAGGCGCCAAAGCGCGTTGTTATAATGGCGCACAAGTACCGATTTTGACGGATAACGTTCATACCAAAGCGAGCATTGAGGAAATCCCTCCTGAAAATATCTTGAACGACCTAAAGGCCGGTTATATCGTGGTGGTGGCAGGCTTTCAAGGCGTAAATGAGCATGGGCATGTAACCACGCTCGGCCGAGGAGGCTCTGATACCACAGCGGTTGCGCTCGCTGGCGCATTAAAAGCAAAAGAGTGTCAAATTTATACCGATGTGGCGGGTGTGTATACCACCGATCCACGCATCGTGCCGCAAGCGCGCTTATTATCACAAATTACGTTTGAAGAAATGCTAGAAATGGCCAGTTTAGGGGCCAAAGTATTGCAAATCCACTCCGTGGAATTGGCTGGGCGCTACCAGGTGCCTTTACGTGTGCTATCGACTTTTGAAGAGGGTGCTGGCACGTTGATTGCTTTAGAGGAAAGACTAATGAAACATTCAGTAGTATCGGGTATTGCATTTAACCGTGATGAAGCCAGGGTCAGTATTTTAGGCGTTGCCGATCGTCCCGGTATGGGTGCGGAGTTGTTGGGCTCAGTGAGTCAGTTAAATATTGATGTGGATATGATCGTGCAAAATCCGAGCATAGCAGGCACCACTGATTTAACCTTTACCGTGCATAAGAATGACTATAATACCGTAATGGAAGTATTGCAGGGGAAAGCGCAGACCCTGCGTGCACGTGAAGTGCGGGGCGATGCTAGGGTGGCTAAAATTTCTTTGGTGGGAGCCGGTATGCGTTCTCATCCCGGGGTAGCCACACAAATGTTTGAGGTTTTAGGTCAAGAAGGAATAAATATTCAATTAGTTTCTACTTCTGAGATAAAGATTTCGGTATTAGTGGACGAAAAGTATTTAGAGTTAGGCGTACGTGCGCTGCATGCTGCTTTTGGTTTGGAAAATGAACCCAACCAAGAGTACTTGTCGCGCTAAAGAAGAGGAACTTATAGGTTTAAAGATTAAGTTCTGAGTTTTTTGCATCAAGGATTTAAGGAGAATAGAGATGCTGATTTTAACAAGACGGGTAGGCGAAACCTTAATGGTGGGGGATAATGTTGCTATTACCGTCCTGGGTGTTAAAGGTAATCAAGTCCGTATTGGTGTGAATGCACCTAAAGATGTGGCCGTGCATCGTGAGGAAATTTTTCAACGGATCCAACGTGAAAAAGGACTCACAGGCGTAGCACCACAAACCGATAATACGAGTGAATAATGCATGTCCATTATAAGCACATTATTATTGAGTGTAGGGATAATCTTTGTTTTGCCCGTGTATGCTTATTCCAATGAGGATATCCCTAATGATACGCCTTTAGATAATTTTCCTGGCGTGGATCAAAACAATGTATCTATGCCCCCTGTGCAAATGCCCGGCAATCAATCTTTACCTTTAGCCCCAACAGGTTTAAATCCAGCGGTCATGCAACCTACTGCAGAAGGGATCCCAGAGGATAATTCCCTATCTTCACCTAATCAAGGTGCACTTTCAGGTTATCAATCGCCTAATGTACAAACTTCGGATGATTCAGAATTACCTTATCAATCTTCCGGCACTTATCCCGCTGGCATGCAGCCTGCGCAAGATATAGCAATTCCTGGAACACCGGCTAATGCCGCGCCTCCTGCAGCAATAGCCCCATTAATTGTTGCGATACAAACAAATTTCACAGGCACGATGGCTGAAGACATTGATTTAGCGTACCAATATTTTTATACCAATGTGCGGCGTATGCCTTGGGAAGGCTATATTCACTTGAGAAATCACAGTCAAGATCAATCCGTGGAGATCCCACGATCTTCAGACGTCAGTAGCCTCATGTTATTTTTACGTCCTGGCGGTGCAGGTTCAGCACAATGTGTGCCTGTCGGGGGACAAAGCCCACAAGTATTTAACAACACGAGTCGGGTGACCCTTATAGGCACAACCGATGCCGGCGGCAATTTTAATTGCCAGCTGATTTATGGATAGTATCCCATCCCTTATTCTTGTTATACTCCAGATTTTCACTGGAGATGCCAGACATGACTGTAGAAGTAAAACCCATTTTATTAGGCGTAAATATTGATCATATCGCCACCCTACGTGAAGTACGTGGCACCGTTTATCCAGAACCCCTGCAAGCGGCCATTATTGCTGAAGAAGCGGGCGCAGATGGCATCACCGTGCATTTGCGTGAAGACCGACGTCATATTCAGTTACGTGATGTGACTTTATTACAAGCCGTGATCCAAACGCGTTTAAATTTAGAATGTGCGGTCAATGATGAAATGTTACGGATTGCCGAGCAACTAAAACCTGCACATTGTTGTTTAGTCCCCGAGCGACGCGAAGAATTAACCACGGAAGGCGGCTTAAATGTTGCCGGCGATTTTAATCGTGTTAAAGAGGCGTGCGAGCGTTTACATCAAGCGGGAATACGCGCTTCATTATTTATCGATCCGGATCCACAACAAATTGAAAGTGCGATGCGTACCGGCGCACCCGATATTGAAATTCACACCGGGCGTTATGCCGAAGCCAAAGATCCCCGCACCCGTGAACAAGAATTATCACGTATTTATGAAGCGGTCATGTTAGGCCATGAAGCCGGTTTGCAAGTCAATGCCGGGCATGGTTTGCATTACCACAATGTCACTGAGATTGCAGCAATTCCCGGCATAGTCGAGCTTAATATTGGCCATGCTATCGTAGCTAGAGCTTTATTTTCCGGATTATATGCGGCAGTAAAAGAAATGAAAGCGCTGATGCGCGAGGCCCGTTTTTTATGATCATTGGAATAGGTACAGATATCGTTCAAATTGCGAGGATCACTAAAAGCCTTGAGCGCTTTGGTGATCGTTTCGCAGAAAAGGTTTTAACCACAGATGAGTACGCTATTTTTTTACAGCAGGGCGATAAAGCCCGTTACTTATCAGGTCGATTTGCAGCGAAGGAAGCGGCAGTCAAAGCCTTAGGCACGGGGTTTAGTCAGGGAATAGGGTTTACCCAAATTGGCGTGCGCCACGATACAGCGGGCAAACCTGAGCTTTATTTTCTCGGCCTAGCCCTAAAAAAATATCAACAAAAAAATGTCAGCGCTGCGCATTTAAGTATTACTCATGAAAAAGAATATGCGTTAGCATTTGTGGTGTTGGAGGTTTAATTTCTTCCCTTTGTAAAGGGGGCGGGTTAAGCTTTACAGTCCTGAGTGTGACAAGCAAGGGTAATAGTCGCCAAGCGTTTTCCTAGCACTTTACATAAATTCGCTTCTTCATCTGAAATGGGATTATCACTGCGGGGTCCGGCCACATGGCTTGCGCCGTAAGGGGTGCCGCCTGTTTTCGTTGTGGTCAATTCAGCTTCGGTATAAGGGATCCCTAAAATAAGCATGCCGTGATGCAGCAGGGGTAGCATCATGCTGAGCAGGGTGGTTTCTTGTCCACCGTGAATACTCGCACTCGACGTAAATACCGCTGCAGGTTTTCCCACTAAAGCGCCACTCATCCATAAACTACTGGTGTTGTCCCAAAAATATTTTAAGGGCGCGGCCATATTGCCAAATCGTGTAGGGCTGCCTAAAGCTAAACCGTCACAGGTGCTTAACTCTTCTAAAGTCGCATAAGGGGCGCCTTCATCAGGTAAAGCTTCCCTGTTTTCTTCTCTATTTGCGCTCAGCGCCGGTACGGTACGGATCAAGGCTTCTACACCAGGCACAGATTCTATACCACGAGCGATGAATTCAGCCATTTTTTTTGTGGCGCCATAACGTGAATAGTAGAGCACCAATATTTTTTTCATGTGTTTATCATCTCTAATAGGGTTTCAGGCGGCCGTGCGATGCACGCGTTGCGACCCATGATTACTATCGGTCGTTGGATGAGTATAGGGTGATCGTGCATCGCTTGCAGCAAGGTATCCTCATTAAGCTTGGGATTATCAAGCTGGAGCGTTGAATAAATGGCTTCCTTAGTGCGCATGAGTTCGCGCGGTGTGCAGTGTAGCTGTGTTAAAATTTTTTTTAATTCTGCTACAGTAGGCGGCGTTTTTAAGTATTCTATGACTTTAGGGGTAAACCCGTGTGCTTCCAATAAAGCCAACGTTTGCCGGGATGAATTACAGCGGGGATTGTGGTAAATAGTCACAGAGGACATCGCATTTCTCCTAAAATATAAGCTTACAAGCATAAAGAAGGAAACAAGTATGAGTCAAGTCTGTAAAAAAATTCGGGTCCGTGGGCGTGTGCAAGGCGTGTTTTATCGTGGGTTTGCCCAGCAGCATGCGAAAGACTTACAAGTGCGCGGTTGGACATGTAATGAAATAGACGGCAGTGTAACCGTATTTGCCTGTGGGGAAGAGGCGCAATTGGAAAAGCTGATTGAGCGCTTACATCAAGGCCCTATTGCCGCGCGGGTGGATGAAGTTGAAGTCATCCTCGCAGATCATGAAGAATGGGATGATTTTGTGATTAAGCGCTAAGCTTAAGAACTAGGCAGCGTGCTTAACCAGTAAACGGTAGCGGCTACAGCGATTAAAATAAGCACTAATGCGGTGATCCCGTCTACCAGATCATCAGACAAGCCAGTTTTAGCTTTGGATTGATTGGGGTCAGTCATATGAGGCTCCTAAATAGAAAGAATTATAGTATCAAATTCGTAGGCATGAAGGAATACACCTGTGCTGCATCTAAAAACGGTTTTATCTTATCAAAAGTTTCCTGATATTCTTGCTCCTGTTGTGAATCGATAACGATCCCGCCACCGCCCCAGACATAACACTGCTGTTGCCACACTAAAGCCGTACGGATGGCAATATTCGTATCCATATGGCCATTGACATCAATGTAACCGATGGACCCACAATAAATCGTGCGGGCATGAGGCTCGTAATGATTAATCAACTCCATGGCGCGAATTTTCGGCGCACCGGTGATGGAGCCTCCAGGAAAGCAGTCACGCAGTAAATCCAGTGGATGTTTATCGGGTCGTAATTGACCGGTGATGGTGCTCACCAAATGATGCACTGCGGCAAAACTTTGCAAGCTACAAAGTTTTGGTACTTTTACCGTAGCGACTTCACAACTTTTGCCTAAATCGTTACGCATTAAGTCGACGATCATCGTGTTTTCTGCTCGATCTTTTGGACTATTGAGTAAATCCTCTCCTGCCTGCTGATCCGCTATCTGATCGCTGTTACGCGCGCGCGTGCCCTTAATGGGATGCGTGCTGATCTGACCCAAAGTATTCACTGTCAGAAATTGTTCGGGCGAGCAGCTCAGAATAGCGCCTTTTGCGAGCGGAATAAACGCTGCAAACGGCGCGGGATTATGTTGCCGTAAATAACAGTATAAAGCCCACGGATCACCTGCGACTTCCGCTTGCCAGCGCTGGGCAAAATTGATTTGGTAGCAATCGCCTTGTTGTAGGTGTTGCATGATCTGCGCAAATTTTTCTGCGTAGAGTGAGGCCGTCATATTCGCGGTAAAGGCTTTTAAGAAATAAAAAGGAGTAGGGGGTGGGAGTGGGGATAACGTAAGTAATCGTTGTTTAATCGCGTCCCAATGAGAGGGCGCTAAGTGCGCAGGCGGTTCTAATAAATACGTTTTTTGTAACACATGATCCGTAATGATCGCCCATAAATAAATACCCACCGCCATATCGGGCAGTGCGTGAAGAGTGCAATGGGTAGGGGGCAGTTGTTCTAAGCGTTGATTGAGATCATAGCCAAAATAGCCTAAGGCCCCACCACTAAAAGGCAAAGGTGTCGGGCGCTCTGGATAGTGCGCGAGTTCGGTTTTCAGTAATACAAAGGGGTCGGCCTCTGAAGTCAGCGTGTGCTGTTTGCGGGTAATGGTAGTGGTAGCGCCATGTGTAGTTAGAAAAACCTCGGGCGCAGCACTTAAAATATCGTAGCGGCCCTTAGGGCTGTAAGGATGGCAGCTATCGAGGAAAATCGGATGCGCTTCCCCACGAATGTGATCAAAATATACACAGCTATCTGGGGAGTAACAGAGTTCAGTAATCGGTGCAATGGACATAGTTAATTATCACAATATTTATCTGATTTGTCAGCCTATTTTGCTGTCAATTTGTCCAATTTTTGACTATAAATAGAGGGTTCATCATACTGTTTTAATAATTAGCTTTCTAGCTAATATGCATCGGCGTTATTCGATAAACCTGCAGGGGCACGCCATGGATAAGTCGAGAGAAAATAATACTAATAAAAGTTTGAGATTTACAGATTACCATTTTCATCCCGGGCTACGTATGGCGGCGGGTTTATTTTTAGTCATCTTTATTGCCCAAGTATTTTGGATATTCCCGGCCTACCGACAATTTGAAAAGGATGAACTTAATTATTTGAGTTACACCGGTCTTGCGATTATGGAGTCGTTGTTAACCCTTTCTAATGCCGACGTTGCTAAAGAAGATATTAAAATGCTAGGGGAAACCTTAGGGCATAATACCCCACTTAAAGGGGCACGCATTTACACCTACGACGGTAAGTTGGTCACAGAGTTTGGCGAAACGCCTCTTTATGAGCCCTATGAATTACGGCAAGTGTGGAATAATTGGATGACGACCCGTGTTCAAAACGGCACACGCGTGGAAATGGCATGGTTGCCGCAAGATTCTTACTCCCCGTATTTAATTGTTGCACGGCTCGATAGCACCCATATCCAAGTGGCGCTGGATAACTTTTTAGCCTTTATGTTGAAAATGATCTTCAGCGTCACGTTTATCTCTACGTTGTTTCTCATGTGGATATTACGAAAACCCAAGTTGCGCCCCTGGTTAGAAAAAGTAACCGGCGTGGATCAGCTCAAACCCTCGACTAAAGCCAGATAATCTTAATCCTAGGACTTACGAAAAATGCGGCTGTTAGGATGTTTTTTTGATCAAAGCTGTCGCAAAATCGCCAAAAAACATCCTAACAGCCGCATTTTTCGTAAGTCCTGAATCCCTTGTTTTCCCGGGTAAAAGATTTTGATATACTAGTCCTTTTGATTCACGCTTTAAAACCTCATCTCAGGCTTAAATCTAAGGAGTTTATCCATGCCCATTTATGAGTATCAGTGTCAAGCCTGTGGCCATACTATGGAGGCGATGCAGCGGATGTCTGATCAACCCTTAACGATCTGCCCACAATGCGAGCAAGCGCAATTACAAAAAATAATTTCGCGCTCCGGCTTTCAGCTTAAAGGCGAAGGTTGGTATGTCACCGATTTTAAAGACGGTAAACATAAAAAAGACACAGGGACTTCATCAAGCGAATAATAAGATTTAATCTAATTCATCAAGGAGAGTAGTATGGCTATGCGCAGCGATTTTTGTGGACAAGTAGGGCTGCAGCAGCTCGATAGCACCGTTAAATTATGCGGCTGGGTGCACGCAAGACGGGATCACGGTGGCGTTATTTTTATTGATTTACGCGATAAAAAAGGCTTAGTCCAAATTGTTGTGCGTCCAGAAGAAAAAGAATTATTCGCTTTGGCAGAGAGCCTGCGCGATGAATGTGTGATCCAAGTTGAGGGAGTCGTCCATAGACGGCCACCCGGCACTGAAAATGCGGACCGCGCCACAGGTCAAATCGAAATCATTGCCAGTGACTTAACCGTATTAAATCGTGCGAAAACTCCACCCTTTACACCCGACATGCAACAGAATATCAGTGAAGAAGTGCGTTTGCGTTACCGTTACATTGACATTCGTCGCCCTGCGATGTTAAAGCAATTGCAACTGCGCGCCCAAGTATTAACTGCCATCCGAAAATTTTTAGAATCGCGGGAATTTCTGGAAGTCGAAACCCCTTGTTTAACCCGCACGACGCCTGAAGGTGCGCGGGATTATCTCGTGCCTAGCCGTCATACGCCGGGTTCATTTTATGCGCTGCCGCAATCGCCACAAATTTTTAAACAGCTACTGATGGCAGGTGGCGTGGATCGTTATTATCAAATTGTCCGTTGTTTCCGGGATGAAGATTTGCGTGCCGACAGGCAACCTGAATTTACCCAGTTAGATATTGAAATGTCATTTATTGAAGAAAATGACATCATGAATTTAATGGAACAAATGATCCGTGAATTATTTAAATCGGTACTGAATATTGCGCTGCCCGATCCTTTTCCAAGAATGACGTATCAAGAAGCCATGCAGCGTTTCGGCAGCGATAAACCGGACTTGCGGAATCCGCTAGAGTTGGTTGATATTGCTGATCTTGTAAAAGACGTCGATTTTAAAGTATTTTCTGAGCCTGCTCATCATAAATACGGCCGGGTTGCCGTACTGAAGTTACCTCATGGCATAGATTTAAGTCGCAAAGAAATTGATGATTATACCCATTACATTACTCAATTCGGTGCCAAAGGCTTGGCTTACATTAAAGTAAATGATATTGCGTTGGGTAAAGAAGGCTTGCAATCCCCAATACTCAAATTTTTAACCGATGCAGCGATTAAAGGGATATTGGAACGCACCAAAGCGCAAACCGGCGATATTTTATTTTTTGGTGCAGATAGGGCAACTGTCGTCAGCGATGCGCTAGGTGCGTTGCGTTTACAATTAGGCAAAGATCGTAAGCTGGTGGATGAGTCCGCCTGGAAACCGTTGTGGGTTATTGATTTCCCCATGTTTTCATATGATCCTGCGCATGACACCTGGGATCCTATGCATCATCCCTTTACGGCGCCACAAAATCCTGATCCCAAATTATTACAACATGCGCCAGGCAGCAGCATCGCGCGCGCTTACGATATGGTGTTAAACGGCTCAGAAATTGGCGGTGGCTCAATACGTATTCACAATGTCGATACGCAGCTTGCTGTATTAGAATTATTGCGTTTTTCCGATACACAAGCTTGGGATACGTTTGGTCATTTGCTAGGCGCACTGCAATACGGCTGCCCTCCGCATGGGGGCTTAGCTTTTGGTGTCGATCGTTTAGTCATGCTGATGACGGGAGCGACATCCATTCGTGATGTGATTGCCTTCCCGAAAACACAAAGTGGACTTTGTCCCTTAACCAATGCGCCTGCAGTCGTACCCGATGAACAATTGCAAGAACTAGGAATACTGGTTAGAAAACCCAAAGAAGAGAAAAAATAGGACAACACTATGGCTGGACACAGTAAATGGGCCAATATTCAGCATCGTAAAAATGCCCAAGATGCTAAACGCGGTAAATTATTTACCAAATTAATTCGTGAGATCACAACGGCCGCGCGTATGGGCGGCGGTGATGACAGCAGTAATCCGCGCTTACGCTTAGCGATGGATAAAGCCTTTACAGCGAATATGTCTAAGGACATCATTACCCGCGCGATTAAACGCGGTGCGGGTGGCCAAGATGATGGCCACATGGAAGAAGTGACGTATGAAGGTTACGGCCCGGGTGGGGTTGCAGTTTATGTCGAATGTTTAACCGATAATCGCAATCGTACGGTCGGCGAAGTGCGGCATGCATTGACTAAATCAGGCGGCAATTTAGGCACCGATGGCTCCGTTGCGTATTTATTTCAAAAAACCGGACAATTAATTTTTGCCAATACCTATAATGAAGATGTGATGGTTGAAGCGGCATTAGAAGCCGGTGCGCAAGATGTGCATACCATGGATGATGGCACCTATGATGTCCGCACCGCGCCGGAAGATTTCTCTGCGGTCAACGCCTTTATGCAGGAAAAGAAGTTAATACCCGAAGTCGCCGAAGTGACATTTTTACCTAATCTGCATGCCAGCGTCGATGTGGATACGGGTAAAACCATTTTGGGATTAATTGATAAATTAGAAGATTTAGACGACGTGCAGAATGTGTATACCAATGCCGATATTCCGGATGAGAGTTATCAATAGTGGCAGGACGCCATTACGGGCAAATAAAGGACTAACGTCATGCAGCGCATTCTAGGCATTGATCCCGGTTCACGTAAAACGGGATTTGGCATTATTGAGATCATTAATCACAAACCCCACTATGTTGCAAGTGGGGTCATTAAACTAGAAGCGCTAGAGCTCGCCCAGCGTCTAGAGCAAATCTTCACCGATTTACAAACCATCATCAAGCAATACCAACCCAATAGTGTCGCGATAGAACAAGTCTTTATGTCCAATAATCCCAATTCGGCATTAAAGCTCGGTCAAGCTCGAGGCGCAGCACTGACTGCGGTAGCCATCCATCATTTACCCATTGCAGAATACGCCGCGAGAAAAATTAAACAAGTGGTTGTAGGTTACGGCCAGGCCGAAAAAGTACAAATTCAAATGATGGTGATGAGTTTACTGAAATTAAATAAAAAACCCCAAGCAGATGCCGCCGATGCGCTGGCTACTGCGCTGTGTCATTTTCACTCTGGAGGTTAAGATCTAAATCTCCGGCCGCTGTGAGTAACTCATCCTCCGCTAAAAATCCCCCCGACGAAGCGTCGGCCCCCTTTACAAAGGGGGCAAAGAGGGTCTTGCGTAGCGAAGGAAAGGTGTTCAGCGACGGATTTGCCCCCTTTGTAAAGGGGGCCGACGCTTCGTCGGGGGGATTTTGCGATCTCAAGTCCGCCCACGTTCAACCTACTTTCATTTTATGTTGTTAAGTTATTAAAAATAATTTCAGCATTAAACGGCTGCTTATTATTTCCTGTATAACTTGCGAGTGCATTGAGTGCCTCTCGTTGTGTTTTAGATAATAAGGGTTCTATGGTATTCAGTGCAACGCAATCGTTCGGCCTGCCTTTAAAAATATATAGCACATCGATTGCTGCAGTGATCAGTGTATAGCTTGCGGTATCTGCCTCATCATACAACCAGTTGGAGTAACCTCGCTTATCTAAGGGTCTACGGATAATCTTTCTTGCTGTAGAGTCAGGCGCAAGTAATGCTCGCAGAGCGGTGCCTATTTTATTAAGTCCGTCTCTATCATGAGGATGGTTTAAGGCTTGCCGTATCAAATCTTTTTTAGCTTCCTGATATACCGTAACTACCGTGTGGGTATCACCATGATAGTTAAATAATCTAAGCACAGGATTGCTATGTTTAGAAAGTGGGCTTGTATTAAATTTATTCTTATCGACTAGCGTATCTAAAACATCACTCACCTGGGGCGGTGTTTCAGTCACGCCTTCTTTGCGGTATTTATCCGCAATGGTGCGCGTGATAAGGAGGCTAGGATTATAAGTGTGTTGCAGCAGGGAAACCGGTATTTCATCAGGTAACACATCTTTAACATTATTAGTATTTGAAACCAGGTTTTGATAATAAGTTATGGGACTCATTCCATATTGGAATCGTCTAAAAAAAGTGGCTCCTGAAGTAATGGCGATATTTAGGTCAGTAATGAAGTTATGCGCACAAAAACCCTTCATAGTAAGCGATTGGTCATCCTGCATAAAAAGACTGTTTGTCGTTTTTTTATACGGGCTATTTTCAGAAGAGTAAGAATAGGAGTAAGAGTAAGAGTTAGAATAAGAGTAGAATGAGGGTATCCACTCTTCTGTTTCAACTAAATTCGAGAAATTATTTGCAGTATTTTTTTGAGTAGCTTTGGAACTTCTTGGGGGCTCGAGCTGATATATTCCCTTAATGCGCTTGAGTTTTAAATCCTGCATTTTTTGATAAAGACTTTTACCCGCAGTATCGATAGAAAATAGGGTATGAAAAAAAGACTGGCTTTGCACCTCAAACGACATCAACTTTTCAGCCATAGTCATGCATACTTTCATTTGTGCCAGTATGGGTTGTGTTTTAGGGATAATAATTTGTAACATAGATAACTTATTAAAAATAAGATGCAATAATTGGGCGTGAAACGGGACGAGGATACCCTCAGCGTCGAAAGATAAACTCTCTATGGGGGAGATTTCGGAGTCATCGTTTGCACGTGCCATCCAAGTGTCAAATAGATCTTCTAAGCGCATCTTTCACCTTAATAAAATTGAATCGTCAATTATATCATTCAAATAACTAATTGCAACTGAATTAACAAGCAGGTAAGCTCTCTTTAAACAGGAATAATATCAGAATAAAGCAGCCTTTCAGCCTGCGGAAGGTATTTTTTGGCGTGCGCGAGCCCTGAGTAGAAAAATACCTTCCGCAGGCTGAAAGGCTCACCATATTAACAAGGAACAGTAAGATGATTAGCCGTTTAACCGGAATAATTGTAGAAAAACAGCCCCCCGCAGTGCTACTTGATATACTAGGCATAGGCTATGAAGTCTTTGTGCCGATGACGACGTTTTACCAATTACCCGAATTGCAGCAAAAAGTCACCCTCTATACTCATTTTGTAGTCCGAGAAGACGCCCAACTATTGTATGGTTTTCACGATGCGCTGCACCGCAGTGTATTCCAGCAAGTGATTAAAACCAATGGCGTGGGCCCGAAAATGGCCTTGGCAATTTTATCCGGCATGAATGCGCAAGAATTGATCCGATTTATTCAGCAGCAAGATTTAGCTCAGTTGACACGTATTCCGGGGATAGGCAAACGCACGGCTGAGCGTTTATTGGTTGAAATGCGCGATAAATTTTCAGATGCGGAAAATTATAGCCTGCAAGTGATCCAAAATATAAACGATCCGCAGCAAGAAGCCATCAGTGCGTTAGTGAGTTTAGGTTACCGTGCCAATGATGCCACACGTTGCATTGCACAATTAGCTAATGCGGGCCATACCAGTCAGGAGTTAATTCGTTTAGCGCTGCAACAGTTATAGACTGATCTGCTACTTACAGTGTGATCTGCATGCCTTGGATCGGGTAGGAGTCAAATTCATATAACATATCTGCATAGTCGGCCAAGTTATTGAGCGCTTTTGCTTGTTCTGAATTTAAAAATGGCGCTGTAGCATTGAGTTTGATTATATGATTCGTCTCATCGCCATATAAAGCAACAATGGCAGTGTGTATCAGCTGATAACTCTTAGTGTCTGCATCCTCACAAAACCAACTGGTATAGTCTTTCTTTTCTAAAGGTCTACGGATGATTTTTCGTTCGTCAGAACCTTCACGCACTAAACCTTTCAGTGCTGTACCCATGGCTATAAAACCATTTGCCGTTAAAGGGTAGCCTAAAGCAGATTTTATGAGACTTTTTTTACTCGATGCAAATATGGTTTGTACGGTTTGGGTATTGCCGTGAAAATTGAATTTATAAAGTAAAAGATTGCTATGCCTTGAAAGCGGGCTAGCGGAGAAGCCTTTGAGTAAACTTTTTGCAAGATCTGTGTCTGTGCTTTCCGTAAATTGTGCTGAATTGTTTATACTGTCTTTTTTGCATTTTTCTACTATGGCATTTCTGACACAAATAGTGGGTTGGATCTGTTGTTGAATATGCGTAGCAGGTATAGGACTATCTTTAAGCGCAGTATAACTTTCCTGGTAGCGACGTACAGGACTCGTGTCGTAAGGGAATATTCTTATAATTGGATCTTCAGAAAATACGGCATTTTTAAGGTCTTGTATAAAAGCATTGTTACAAAACTCTTGAAAGCTCAGTTCCTTTTCATCATCCACAAAATGACTCACAACCTGTTGAATATTGTTTGTATGACGCGGGATCCACTTATCATTTCCAATCCTTAAACTTTCCTCACTATTTTGACGTGTGCCTTCTATTTGTTTAAGGTGTAGCATGCTCATGCGGTCAAAAATACTCACACTATTGCGTGGGCAAAATAAGTAAAACCAAAATGAGTTCCGTTTAATGAGTTCATTTGTAAATACTTCAACCAAATGCAGGCATACTTTCATTTGTGAAAGATTTTCTTGTCGAGCAGTATCATCCTTCGCATTCAAATCCAAAGCATCTTGTAGGGCAAGAATTTTTGCAGTAGCTAAATGCAGCAACTCGAAGCTAAAGAAATATAGTTTATTTAGATCCTGTTCCCAAGGTGCATATTCAGAGTCAGTACAGGCCGTACTCATCCATTGTTCAAAAAGCTCACTGATCCGCATACTGTGCCTTACTCGCTATACCGTTATTGTTTGTTTCAATACAACTTGATGAGTTGGATTCACGTCAGGGTTCACTACATTCCCACCAAAAACAGCACTATTCATTAAGCATTTAATCGTTGAGCTTGAAGTGTGTTTAGATAACATAGCTGCATATGCCTTAGTTTGGATCAAACTCGGGAGATCATTAATGGCGGCGCAGCTTGCAATTTTACCACCGAGTTCTATATCCGTATAAGCTGCAACTTTTAGGGCTTCATAAGATTTACCGTAACGCCGAGCAAACCAGGCTTCGCCCTTAGTCTTATCGCCGCCTGCTTCAGTAATGGATTGTTGCAATAAATACTGTAATTTCATCTCAATCCGAAATACATTAAATATATTAGAAAATAGTTTAGTGCGCTCGGCCATATGTGAATCCACATTCTGACCGGTGTAAGGTGTGGCGCCGCCCCCCGTACGTTTGAATTGCGATGCGGTATATAACCAGCAGACTTTATTGATCCTATCAATCAGCTCTTCATCGCAACTCCATAGCCTATCACCATTTTTATCCTTGGCATCTTTAAGCATATTAAATACTTGTAACGGGGTATTTTTCCGCAACAACATCACATACAGGATTTTATCGAGGTGAGTATAAGGCATCAAATCCGCTTCATCGGTTTGCGTGTATTTACCGTCTAATAGTGGCCGCAACTCGGCAGAAGGCTCTAATTTGTTGACATAAAATAAACCATCGATAGGTTTGCTGCCACAGAGTTCACCTTTTTCATAGTGTTTTAAAATTTCACGGATATCACTTTTTAATACTCCGCCTAAAATATTTTCATAACCCAAACTGGTATCCCCTGCCCAAGTAGAATAACCGGCAACCGCCTCAGATAAGTTTGAAGTAAAAAACGGATAACCCTTGACATGTTTAGCAAGTAGCCAGGGGAATATCGAACGTAGCCGCGGTTGTACGTTTTGCAGCGCTAAGTCCACGGCTTTATTGGTGACGGCCTCTTGCCAAGTGGGCGGTAACTCTTGTATTACTTTACGCAATTCTTTAGGCAGATTTTCTTTCTTAATTCCGTCTTTAAATAGTGCGATAAGCTGATCTTTGTTTTCAGGATTAAGCTGTGCAAGATCTTTTTTACGCATCGCTCCGCGTGCATAATCAAGCAGATGCTGTTTGCAGCGTTCGATCAAGGCAAGATTATTTTTTAATACGCCTATGGCCACATCCACGCGCTGTTTACTTAACGCTAGGATTTCATCGCGATACTCAAGATAAGGGTATTTTTTAAAGAAATTCTCAAGGGCTGCTACTTTTAAAATCCTGTCATCTGTGATGCCTTGTTGCTGGAGTAGTGGGATTTGTTTAGCAATAAAGGCATCAATATTCGTATCTTCAGCACTCTCAAGACTGCCTTGCAAAATTAGATCTTCCTTTATACCGGAATAGGCAAGTAGGTATTCTTCCAAGGGCGCTTGTAAATCATTCACCATAAATCGGCCACCGGTGCCTTCAAGATGGCCTTCGATAATTCGGTTGCCCGCGCTATCCCTGACAATGGAGCCTTGTTCATCGAGCTTATATTGCGGACCGCCTTCAATTAAGGCTTGGGCGGAAAGTAGCGTATCTTCTGAGCTATTTTCAGTTGGCATATACGCACAGACTAAAACTTTATCTTTTAAAGCACGTATGGCTTTTTCTGCATTATGGATGGCTAAAATTTCATCGCGGTATTCAAGATGCGGGTATTCATCAAAAAAGGTTGCAATGGCCGCAAGCTTACGTGAATTTTCATTACTGATAGAAGGCTTAAGCCGACGAGAGTGTTCAGCGATAAAAGTATCAATCGCATGGGTAATGGATACCGCGCCATAAGAGCTGTCTGCTCCACCGGAGAGCGAAATAATTAGCGATTGGGCTTGATGCTCACGCAGGGTATCGAGGATCCAGATCGCTGTGGCATAAGTCGTTTCGGTATATTCACGGATTTTTTCATAACCGGGGGATTTTTGATCGAGTAAGTCTACATCAGAAGGACCATTTACTTTTGTCCCGACCGCACTCTGCGTACTATTAAATTGATCTACCGTCATGCTCAAAGCGCTAGGGTGTGGTTTTGAGCTTTTAGGCGCTGCGACGACCATAGAAGAATAGCTGCAACGCTCATGATGAAAACGTGGACTTTGGTGATCGATAAATTGCCCATTCTGATCTTTACCCCGATAGATTGAACCCGAATCGGCAACCATATAACCGTCTTCAACACCCGCAACATTGGTATAGCAATACGCAATTAAATTAGAAATAGTATTAAACGCACTGTGGACTAATTTTTTACGCACGGCAGGTTTATTAATATTGACTTGAGTTTTACTGCCGCTCGGATTAAGGATGACTAACGGTAGACTGGGATCACTATTTAATCGATTAATATGCCGTTTTTGTTTTTGTATGTCGGCATTAACGGTTTGGTTATCGTACACACCTGGCCAGCCTTCTGCACATTGTTCATGCAATAAGGCCACTTGATTGCCCTTTTTATCGGTTACAGTGACTAGCGGTTTACCTACCGAAATGGTATCTTCTTGGCCAGGAATCCGAATTGATTTGACCCCGTCTTGTTCACGGTACGGCGTAAAATGCATCGCTTCAAATTCCGCTGGGCCATCCGGTTGGATAGATTTAAGCGAAATGGATTTTATTTTTCCATCTTGAATAAGTGCTTGACCGTTGAAGGGTCGCTTAAGATTGCGGTATATGCCTTCATGAAAAACGGGAAAACCTAATGAAATAATTAAATTGGGATTAATTTTATGGGCATAGCGTGCAATCTCTAGCGCATGACGGAAAATCTTATCGCCTTCTTCCTTATTATTCACCCAATCAAAATCACCGTCACCAAAATAACCGGTGAGTCCTAGTTCTTGTAAAGATAAGATATCCGCGCCATCTTGATTGGCTTTGTTGATGGCCTCTTTAATGTTGCGGATATTATTTTCATAATCAAACATTTTTTGATGCACATTCGCCGAAGCAATTTTTAAATTAAAGTGACGGGTGTTGGCATCAGGCAGTGCGGGTTTAGTGTCCGCTTGCATAGGGTTTGTTTTAGCAGGCGTGTGTCGCTCTGCCTGCAAAAAGTTTTGCCATAACGCGTCAAACTCGGTTTTTTTTGATTTTAATTCCTCAATTGAGGTATCCCGAAAAAACCGTTTTAAACCCTTGTCTCTTAAGGCGCAGTCGATAAAACGGGTTTGATCACAATGGATGATGTTGAACAATTGATGAAAATAAGCGGCTTTTAATTCTACGCGGCCATTATGAAAGTACTGACTATTCCGTGTGGTACGCACGGCGCCATAACGATCGACACTATTGCCCAGATAACCTAAATTCGGTGCTATCGCTAAGGCGACACGTTTGACTTGCGATTTAGACCATAATAAACAGGCGTTATCCACTTCAGCCAAAACTGCTGTTTCAGAGGCCCAGAGCGGATTATCTTTAAGGATCTGAACTGTTTCAGCGGGAGATTTTTTGCCATGGATCATGACTTCAGTAATTAATTCTTCTTTTTCATAACGTAATTTATCCTCAAGAGCGAGTTCACGGCCGGCAAGTTTTGCAATGCGGGTTTTATTAAGGCAAAGTGTGGCACTAATCGGGCCTTCTTGACCTTTACCGCCTGCATTTAAGCGGCCTCTGGCCACATCGGTTGCATCGGCATTACTTAAACTAATTTTATTACCTAGATTGCCATAAATACCTGCAAGGGTAACGCGAGCACGCTCTTTTGCTGCAGTCATTTCATCTTGATCTTGTGCTAATATGGCGACGGCGTCTTTCCCCAGAGATTGGCTGGCGCTATGTAAATTGGCATCTAAAATGCCTTGAATAGTGCGATGGTAATAAGTGCCGCCAAATTCTTCTACCGCATGGATCATTCTGCGTTCTTCTTCCACACTGCTAGTGCGACAGGGCATATAGACGCAAGTTAAGAGTTGTTGTTTGATATACCGTATCGCAGCTTCAGGGCCTTCATGAGCGTTTTCACTGGCATTCATTTCACGCGCACGCTTTGCGCAACTTAAATGGGCAAATTCCTTAAGGTAAGCCGCTACTGCAGCTTTTTTGGTCCCAGCGGTTTTTTCATGCTGTGCCAGCGCATAATCTATGGAGAGTGAGGCTACTTTTAAAGAATAAATACTGTTGATGCCATCCGACATGGAAATCACAAAGCCTTGTTGCTTGGTTTTAAGCAAATAATCGCGTAGCCACAACACGGTGGCATTCATGGCTTTCAGGTCTTTTTGATCTTGCGATTCTGTAAGTAAAGACACAGCGGCTTGGGGTGTGATACTTTTTTTATCCGCGATATTCATGTCTATCTGTAAACCCGCTACAGACTGCTGCGATTTATTTGCAAAAGGCACCGACACCTTATGGGCATGGTTAACAAAAGAGGCATGAGTATAAAGTGCATCGGGGTTGGATTGGGATAGCAAGCGTTGGCCTTGTACGACAAACTGTTGGCCGGATCCTACTCTATCGCCTGAATCACTGCCTACGTCCGAGACAAAAGCAACTGTGGTTTCATCACTGGCCACTTGCTGCATAAAATGTTGTACGGTAGCGGGGGATAGTGCCGTCGCGTTGGCTGTAAATAGAGCACTGACCGGTACCCCTTGTTGCCGTAAACTCTGGGCATAGCTGTTTTCTAATGCTGCTTCAGGTTTAACACTCATGCTTTGATAGGATTCTGTGACTACAGTCAGTGTTTGGTTCGCGTCTTTTTTATCATTAATGTAAATAGGAAAGTGGCCGACGGGGATTTCACGCCCATTTAGGGTGACGGTTTCTTTTTTCCCTAGGGGCCAAGCCTTAAAATACCGCGCATCGTAAGACACGCCTTCAATATAGGCAAGATCGCTAGCCAGTTGCAGGCCAATAATTTGGCCATGCTGTACGATAGCGGTTGCATAAAAGGGGCGATTTTCAGTGTGTTCATTGTTATCTAAATAAAAAGGGTGGGTGACGTCTTGTTGCTGCGCGTCCCGGTGATACCAGGGAAAAGAAATAAAACTAACCAGGTCTGAGGGGGGGAATTCGGCGATCATCGAGGAAAGTGAGTCTATAATGACCTTGCCATTGCTTTGTGAGTTAATAAAGGCATAATTGGCATCCGCTGAAGGCCCAGTAAAAGGCATAGGGGAGAAGATCAGGAAATCTGCACCTTGTTCTGTAGCTTTAATGATGGCATCACACATGGTCTTTTTATTGGCTGCCAGCGCAAAATCGGTACTATTGATACTGCAACCGGTGATATTTAGAATGTAACCTGACATAATGCCCCCGTTTAGATAGTTGCGAAGCTAAACTGCATCCTATCACGCAGTCAGCCTGGGGTCAAAGTAGTAAACTAAATAATTTGTGGCGCTATAGGCTGAATCTACTCCACAAGCTGTAATGGGGGCAAGCCTATCGATCTCTGCGATGCTACGGCCAACCTTCGTTACAGATGACTGATGGAGTAGATTTAGACTGTAGGGAGGGTTAGCTTTTTCTTTGCCTCAGGACAGAATCAAGGCTAGATGCGCGAGCTCGGGTATAACTGCTTGATGAACCCGAAGATGAATTAGCTGTAGAGCTTGAAGACGAAGCGCTAGAAGATGATGAGCCAGAAGATGAGGCATCAGAAGGCAAAGCGCCAGCAAGCTCATCAATATGCAGGGGAAGTAAAGTTATACTTTTAGTGGGGGTAGAAAGATTGCCTAAATGTTGCTTAGAGGATGCACGCAATAGACTGGTTGTAAAGGGAGAGGCGGCTTGATGCGTAGTCGTATTGGAGGTTTGTATCGCTGTAAGTTTTTGGAATAACGTGCGCAAGCGGATACAATAACATTTGTACAATTGAGTAGGCACTGGATTGGAACCACTGGGGGCCAACTTAAATATCGAAGGAATAATACCGACGGGGTTTTCAATGCTAAACAATAAGGGATAAAAAATATTTTTATTTCTCCAGTCCCAAATATTGTATTTAAGCACCTCTGCCGGAAAAGCATTTTCACGACTTGCTTCATAAAGTATAGGGATAAAACAATTAGGATATTGCTTAAGCTTTGCTTGAATTTGCAGCCACTCAAATCCAATATTACCCCGCTGAGTGTCAATTTTATTTTTTAACAATTCCGTACCTATAAACAAAATAAAATCTGCCGAGGAGACGGCATCAGACATCCAAGATTGGAAATCGGTGCTCCCCAGGTGGGTCGTATCCTTGATGACAGGGATGTCAAATAATTGAAGAGTATTCACTAAACGAGATAAGTCATGCTCTAAAAGTTGATGAGTCAAGCTTGAGGAATCATCCTCCCAGGCATAACTGATAAAACAGGTGGGACGTCGCGGGGGAAGCATGATCGAAAAAAGCCTACGGATATCGGCGATAAACTCATTCCAAGCCAGTTCTTCTTGCGCTTTTTTTTCACTGGGTGGATTAATTATTTCAGCAGGATTTTGGGTAGAACGATGCGCAGTATGAGTGAGTAGGACGTTCACGATCATAGGTATATCGTGATGCGCAATCACCCCTTTTTTAGCAGCAAGTCGACCCATATGCCACGCGACTAAACTCGCATCCCTCATACTGCAGATTTTCGGCATTAAGCCTAAATGAGCGCCGGACATCGCGCCATTAATCAAGCCAGCGCTCGCGCTGCGTATCCCTGTCCAAAGCTTTAGCACGGTGATAGGGTCTTGACGAAAGCCGCTATTAAAACCACTGATAAAACCAATCATGCTACTGGATAGGGTGCCAGCGGTGCTATTGATGATATCGACCAGCGCGTTTGCGGTATGGGTTACACTTGATCGAAAGCTCATGGCCAACCTTTTTTATCAATGGAGTAACTTACCACAAATGGAAACAATTTAAAACTTATGTAAATAACTCTTTTGAATGTTATGCTTTAATGATATTTATTGATGCAGTTGACACAGAACAAATAACTAGGGTAAAAGAGAGTGCGCGATATCATTATAATGGAGGAGCAAATCATGACTCAGTTTAGACGACTATTTCTATGGACTATCCCCTTATTTTTCCTCTTGGGTTCTGCACACGCAGAAGTGAAGAGCCTGCCGATTGCAAGTTGTGATGATCTCAAGCGTATTAAGTGGGATATGGATGCCTATTATTATTTAGTTACAGACCTAGATTGTTCGGCAGAAGAGGCTAATCCCTTTCATCCGATTGAAGGCGTTTTTTACGGTACACTCGATGGCAACGGGTATGCGATTTCTCATCTTATTATTGAAAACGAAAAAGGTCAGAGAAGTGAGCCTACCGGTTTATTTAGAGTGTTAGGTGAAAATAGTAAAATTACGAATATTTATTTCCACGAAGTGACGCTCATTGGACATGATGATGCTCATAAGGGATTAATCGCTGGAATTGCAGCAGGTCCTGTTGAAGTCTCTGACGTCTATGTGGAAGGATTGCAAATGTTGCGCTACGAAGTTGGCATTCCCCCTTTCCCTGACAATAGTCACGATTATGGAGTAACCGGTGGCTTACTTGGTTTGACCAGTGGAGACATCGTATTGCATGATGTGCATTTAAGCGAAGAAGTTTTTATCCTGCAAAATGCATTTGCCGGGGGATTAATAGGTGCTATAGAAGGCAATGCGACCATATCACTTGCTAGCGTGACTCAGTTAAGCATTCAAGGAGGGAAGACCTGTGATAACCCTAAAAATGAATGTGGTTTTGGGGGTTTGATTGGTTTAATTGGTGAATTTAAACCCAAGCGTAAGACGAATAATGCACAGTATGCGACACGTCAAGGTTACAATGTCCAGATCGTGGAATCCTACGCTAAAGGCAGTGGTGTATCACAAAAAAATATGGGCGGCCTAGTTGGATTAATTAAATTAGACCGTAGCCTGCAAATCCAAAATAGTTATGCCACAGTAGATATTACGTGCGGCAGTACCGGTACGGCCTTTGACAGTTGTAAGTATGCCGGCGGCTTAATTGGTCAAGCCAAACAAGGCACGGATCAAAAGCCAATCTCTCTAGAAAATGTGTATGCAGCCGGTTTAAATGATCTGAGTGGCGATGATAAGGGACGCGGGATTATTGGCCATAATCAGCAAAATGGATCCACACGGGTCGTAAATGCACCGCTGACGCAAAGTTTTTTTGATAGCGATACCACGGAGAAGCAACATTCCGGCGATAAAGTATCTAAAGGATTGAGCTCAGTCGATATGCAAGTGGCCGCGCCGATTAAACCTGATCGCCCTTTCTATGGTTGGGATAAAAATATTTGGTTTTTTAAAAATGGTTATTATCCGAGTTTAATTAACACTGGGATTAAGTAAAACCGTAAGTCGCGCGCAACAATGAGCGCTACGCATCTTGAAATAAAATGGATATAATGAGTTAGTGGACATCTATTCTTATTACTAGCAGGGAAGCTATTCATCATGATCCAAGAAGATCGTCTTATTACTCAAGCTGTCTTACCTGTAGAAGAAGGGATAGAAAAAACCTTACGGCCACAAAAACTTGCAGATTATGTGGGTCAGGCTGCGGTGCGGGAACAAATGCAAATTTTTATTGATGCGGCACGCTACCGAGGCGATGCGCTCGATCATTGTTTGATTTTTGGCCCACCGGGCTTGGGTAAAACAACGCTTTCTCACATTATTGCTCATGAGATGGGGGTGAGTTTAAAACAAACTTCGGGTCCTGCACTTGAAAAGCAAGGCGATCTGGCGGCACTGTTGACTAACCTTCAGCCATATGACTTGCTATTTATCGATGAAATCCATAGACTAAGCCCGGTGATCGAAGAAATTTTATATCCGGCCATGGAAGATTATCAGCTGGATATTATTATCGGTGAAGGGCCTTCCGCGCGCTCCATTAAACTGGAATTAGCACCATTTACTTTAGTGGGTGCGACCACGCGTGCAGGATTATTGACCTCCCCATTGCGAGATCGCTTTGGGATCGTGCAGCGCTTAGAATTTTATACGACGCAAGAAATCATGCAAATTGTTATCCGTTCCGCCAGTATTCTCGGCATTGCAATTGATGAGGCCGGCGCGCAAGAAATTGCGCAGCGCTCACGCGGAACCCCTAGGATTGCAAATCGCTTATTGCGCAGAGTCCGCGATTTTGCACAAGTCAAAGCAGATGGGAAAATTAATAAAACGATTGCCGATCAAGCATTGACCTTACTGATCGTAGATGAGTGCGGTTTTGATACGATGGATCAAAAGTTATTATTGACTATTATTAATAAATTTGAGGGCGGTCCTGTAGGTCTTGATAGTTTAGCTGCCGCTATCGGTGAATCGCGCGATACCATTGAGGATGTGTTGGAACCTTTTTTAATTCAACAAGGCTTTATGATGCGAACGCCACGCGGTCGGGTGGCAACACCACAAGCTTACCGGCATTTTGGACTTACTATAACAGGCAGTATTACGTAAAGGAGCACGGATGTGACAGCAGAACTTTCACTTTGGGGATTATTTTGGCAGGCGAGTTTTTTAGTACAACTCGTTATGTTGTTATTACTGATTTTATCCGTGGCGTCTTGGACACTTATTTTCCAGCGTAATAAACTGCTAAATAATGCGCAACGCCAAGCCAACGCGTTTGCGAAAAAATTTTGGTCGGACCCTGATTTAAGTGCTTTATACACCGAAGTCAATAATAGTCAAATCAAAGGCCAGGGTTTAGCGCATGTGTTTCACCAAGGACTTAAAGAATTTATTAAATTAAATCAACGTAAAGATCTGGATGCAGGGATAGTGCTGCAAGGCACACAGCGCGCTATGCGGATTGCGGCCTCCAAGGAAAATGATCGCTTACAAAAAAATGTCAGCTTTTTAGCCACAATAGGATCAGTCAGTCCTTATATTGGTTTGTTCGGAACCGTTTGGGGCATTATGCACGCGTTTGTTACGCTAGGTTCAGTGCAACAAGCCACGCTGCAGATGGTCGCGCCTCCCATTGCTGAGGCCTTAATTGCGACGGCCATGGGCTTATTTGCCGCGATTCCCGCAGTGATTGCCTACAATCGTTTTTCACAGCGTTTGAGTGAGCTTAATACCACTAATTTACGATTCGGTGAAGAATTGCTCAATATTCTGCAGCGTCAAGTGCAACCTTAAGCGGGAGGAGTTATGCAACAAGATTTTGATTCGCCTAATTTGCTGAATAAACCTCTAGCTGAAATCAACATTGTGCCTTATGTGGACGTGATGTTAGTGCTGCTGATTATTTTTATGGTGACGGCACCACTGCTCACGCAAGGGGTGATTGTTGATTTACCCGAGTCCAGTGCCCAGATCCTTGAAGAACAAGAGTTGCCACCGATTATTCTTACCGTCGATGCGGTAGGGAATTATTTTTTAAATATAAATAGTGCACCGACGACGCCTTTATTACCGAGTGATATCGGCAAACAGGTCAAAGCAGAGCTTGATAAAACGCCTCACCGTCCAGTCATGGTGCGTGGGGATACGGCTGTCAACTACGGTAAAGTGGTCAAGGCGATGGTGTTATTGCAACAGGCTGGCGCTGAAAGTGTGGGCTTAGTGACAGATACGGATGAAGCAGGTGCGGCATGAGGCCTTGGGCACCGGATTATAAGCGTGCGTTCTATTGGGCTTTGGCTGTGCATATGGGCATCCTGGTCATGATGATCATGCAAATCGACTTTCCCTGGGATCGGAATAAACCTGCTTTAAGTTATGCCATGCAAAATGTGCAGGTGATCCAAGCGCAAATTGTGCCTGAAGCGGCTTTAGAAAAACGTACCGATCAGATTAATGAATCGCTCCGTATTGAAGCCGAAAAGCAGCAACAACTTGCGTTAGAACAAGAGCAAGCACAAAAACGTCAGGAAGAAGCAGCTCAACTGGCCTTAGAAAAGGAAAAGCAAGTCAAGGCTGAGCAATTAGCCCAAGAGCAAAAGAAAAAGCAAGAAGCGGATGCGCTGCGTGTGGCGGAATTGGAAAAGCAAAAGCAAGCTGAAATCGCCAAACAGAAAGAAGCGGAGCTTGCGAAACAAAAAGAAGCTGAGCTTGCTAAGCAAAAAGAAGCACAGGCGCAGGCAGAAGCTGCGAAATTAACCGAGCAAGCCAAGCAGCAACAATTATTAGCTGAGCAGCAAGCCATCAACACGGCTCAGCAAGCGCAATTACAGCAAGCGATTTTGACTGAAGTTGAGCGCTACACGTTAATGGTCAAGCAAAAAGTCATGCAAAATTGGTTGATCCAGCGAGGCTATGAAGGCTTAACCACACAATTACATGTGCGGGTGGCACCAGGGGGCACCGTATTAGATGTGCAAGTGATTAAAAAAAGCGGGAATGAAGCGCTCGATCGTTCTGCCGTCTCAGCCGTGTACCGCGCATCGCCCCTACCGGTGCCGACTGATCCTGCGGTATTTGAATCTTTTCGTGAACTTCGGTTAATATTAAGACCCGAAGATGTATTGGGGTAATTGGAGTGCGGGTGTGTAATCATGCCTCGCTGAAATCCCTTCTTTGCAAAGGACTTGCCCCTTTGTAAAGAGAGTAGAGAGAAGAACTTGCCCCCTTTGTAAAGGGGGCCGGCCGTTTCGGCCGGGGGGATTTTGTATGATGACACACAGTTCCGGAGTTAACACCTCCACCACACAGCGCATCGACTTTAAAAAAACTCACAGGAGAGTATCATGTTAAAACGCATCATCGGTTTATTTGTTCTGCTCTATTTCCCCATGGCACACGCTTATTTGGAAATAGAGATCACACAAGGCGTTGATGCTGCCATGCCTATTGCTGTGGTGCCTTTTCAAGGCGCAGATCTGCTTCCTCCGGAGTTAAATGTCAGCGATGTGATCCACGCGGACCTTGCGCGCAGCGGCGAGTTTAAATTATTTGCTGAAACCAATATGGCGCAAAAGCCGTCTCAAGTTGCGCAAGTGGAATATGCCTATTGGCGCAATCTGGGTTTAGAAGCCCTACTCATCGGGGAAGTGATCCCCATGACTACGGATAGATTCCGCGTGCGATTCTCGTTACTGGATTTAGTGATGAAAAATGGCGGCACTACGCCTACGCCGTTATTGGTGCGTGAATTTACCACAGACAAACATGAATTACGCCATTTAGCTCATCACATCAGCGATTTAGTTTATCAAAAGTTGACGGGTTTCCCCGGCGCTTTTTCCAGTCGAATTGCTTATGTGGGTTTGCAATGGATAAACGGTAAACCCGGACAATACCGCTTAGAAATTGCCGATGCCGATGGATATAATCCACAAACTCTACTCAAAACCGGAGAGCCGATCATGTCTCCGGCATGGTCACCAGATGGTAAACAATTGGCCTATGTGTCGTTTGAAAATCACCGCTCAGAAATTTATATCGCAAATGTCTCGAACGGGCAGCGCAAAAAAGTGTCCAACTCTCCGGGTATTAATGGTGCGCCCGCGTGGTCACCGGATGGACGTAAGCTTGCGCTGGTTTTATCCAATGAAAATGTACCGAAGATATATATTTTAGATTTAGCAACTGATAAACTAACTCAAGTCACGAGTGGCACTTCGATAGATACCGAACCTTTTTGGTTTGATAGCAATCATTTATTATTTACTTCCAATCGTGGCGGACAACCGCAGATTTACAAAGTGAATTTAACGAATAAACAAGTGCAGCGCATGACGTTTACAGGTGAGTATAATGCGCGGGCATCGGTAACCCCTAACGGTGAATATATGGTGATGATCCACCGCAATCAAGGGCGTTATCATATTGCCGCGCAAAATTTAAAAAATAATCATATACTCATTTTGACAGAAACTTCTATGGATGAGTCACCCAGTCTTGCGCCGAATGGCCGCATGGTGATTTACGGTACCGTCGATAGAAATAAACGCGTACTCAGTGCTGTGTCCATCGATGGGCGTGTGAAATTACGGATCCCGACTCAAGACGGTGATGTGCAAGAACCGGCTTGGTCGCCATTATTAATGTAAATACTTTAAGGAGAATGTGATGAAATTAGGACTATGTTTAAAATTAGGACTAGTAACTTTAGTCTCAGTAGTGATGATAGGTTGCGCCAGTAAACCTAAGCATGAAGCGGATATGGAAGACATGAGTGGCGAAGGCATAAGTGGTGTGGGCCCCTATGGCACCTTTACCGGCAGTGATTTAACCCCCGAAGAAGCCGAAGCACTGCGCCAACAACGTGTGTTTTATTTTACTTATGACTCCAGTAGTTTGCCTCCTGAAGACTTACGTGCCATTGAAGCCCATGCGTATTATTTAGTGCATCATCCGCATGCAAGAGTGCGTATTGAAGGCAGTACCGATTCTAGAGGCAGCCGTGAATACAATATTGCATTAGGTGAGCGTAGGGCACAAGCCGTAGCCAGAGCGATGTTTTTAGCGGGTGCGCAAAATGATCAGGTGGCCATAGTCAGCTATGGTTCAGAAAAACCTGCGGTACAAGGGATGAATGAAGAAGCCTGGCGCTACAATCGTCGTGCCGAAATTGTCTATGAGGCTGAATAAATGTTAGCGATGCGCTTAGTCACCTTTGTTTTAACCGTCATCAGTTTGGGCGCTATGCATTGCGCCCAGGCTGATTCCAAAAATCGAGCGAGTCTTGATGCACTGACACAGCTGGATGAATTGCGTGCCGAGATACAAACCTTACGGGGGGAGTTAGAAGTGAATCAGCATCAAATCAAACAACTTGAGCAGCAACAGCGCGATTTTTATTCGGATCTGGATAAACGGATCACCGCATTAGCGGCTAAACCCGTCGCGGCTGCACCCACACCCGCGCTGACAACACCCGTAACGCCTGCTGCAACGCCTGCGCCAGGCGCTTACAGCGGTGCAGGCGGTATGCCGGGTGCTGCGCCTAATGTGCCCTCAGGTGCTGCAAGTCAACCCGCGGCAATGGCGCCTGTCGTGCCTGTCACTCCCCCAGTGGCTGCAATCGATACCACTCAAGTGGTGCAAGAGGTGAAAAATGCCGGCAATGATTTAGCTGCGTACCAAGCGGCTTATCAACGCTTGCAAAATAAGCAATACGCAGAGGCGACGACTGCGTTTAATACTTATTTGCAAACTTATCCGCAAGGCGAATATGCCGCCAATGTGGATTATTGGCTCGGGGAAATTTATTTAATTCAACATAATTATCCGCAAGCCGAGCAAGCCTTCTCGCGTGTCGTAACGCAATATCCTAGCCATCAAAAAGCCGCTGATGCGATGTTAAAACTGGGGTTTGTCTATGAAGCCTCAGGCGATCGCATAAAAGCGATAACGACTTTAGAACAAGTGCAGCATCAATACCCCAATACGGCCGTCGCTCATCTGGCGCAAACAAAAGCCGCACAACTCAAGCAACAGATTTAAGATGCTAGAAAATCCTAGTCTGCGCATCACTGAAATTTTTTACTCATTGCAAGGCGAAACCGCAACCGTAGGTTTGCCTACTGTTTTTATACGCTTGACCGGCTGTCCATTGCGTTGCCAGTATTGTGATACGGCTTATGCCTTTTCCGGCGGGAAAAAAATGATGTTAACAGAAGTATTAGCCCATGTGGCTGAATATAAGCCCCGTTATATTACGGTGACCGGAGGGGAGCCCTTAGCACAAGCTGCGTGCTTACCGCTGCTACACGCGTTATGCGACGCAGGCTATACGGTATCACTTGAAACCAGCGGTGCGCTCGATGTCAGCGCAGTGGATGAGCGCGTCGTCAAAATATTAGATTTAAAAACACCCGGCTCACTTGAGGTGAAAAAGAATCGCTTCGAGAATATTGCGCACTTAAACGCGCAGGATCAGGTGAAATTTGTGATATGCGATCGAAAAGATTATGACTGGGCCCACCAGATCCTCAACCAGTATCAATTACCCCAACACTGCGAAGTATTATTTTCCCCCAGCCACTCGCAATTGGCCGCTAAAGATTTAGCACAATGGATAATAGAAGATAACCTCCCAGTGCGCATGCAGCTACAGATGCATAAATATATTTGGGGTGATGAGCGCGGGCGGTGAAATTATGAGCTAGAATCATAATCCTAGCTTGCATTTTACTGATAAATCCGTATCATAACCATATTCTTTTAGGGTCGTTAGCTCAGTCGGTAGAGCATCGGACTTTTAATCCGTTGGTCGATGGTTCGAATCCATCACGACCCACTTTAAATTATAATAAAAACAATAGATTGCAGGGTTTTAGTTAATATTCTTTATTCTATAAATATGCAAATTGTACCAAATTTGTACCAACTTTAATAAAAACAATAAGATACAAAGCCTTTTATTAAGCAAGCAATTCGTTATCAATTGATTTATATAAATTTATTTCATTATTGCGCTCGCTATAATGTCAGAAAATATTATATAATTACTGACATTATGGAAATTAACATATCGATCGCAGAAAAAATCCGAGCACAAATTATGCGTATTAAGCAGGGGCAAGCATTTGGAAATGTATTATTTATTCAAGCAGGTTACCCACGCACGACAATTGATAAGACGCTTTCGCGCTTAGTGCAAGAAGGCGTGATACAAAGATTGCGCGCAGGAATATTTGTTCGTCCAGAATATAATCGATTCGTAGGGAAAGTTCCGCCAGAGATTTCCAAAGTGATCAATTTAATTGCCAAAAAGAATGGGGAAACCATACAATTGCATGGTGCAGCTGTGGCAAATAAATTTAAGATCAGCACGCAAGTACCTATACAACCAGTTTATTACACCAGTGGTACAACACGTACTATTCGTATTGGGGAATTAAGAGTAAAGTTTATTCACACGTCTAATCATCAAAGATTGCAATATGCTGGTAAAAAAATAGGTAATATATTGGCGTTGTTATGGTATTTAGGCAAAGAACAATTGGATATAGCTATTTTACATAAGATCCGAAAAGGTATGAGTAAAAAAGAATTTGAAGCATTGCGTACTTGTTCTATGCCGGCATGGATGCGTGAAGGGATAGATCAACTAACTATTAAAAATTAATTATTAGGAATCAGAATTGAAAATTCATCCATTTGATATGTCAGCAAAAGATGCAGTCTGTATACTAGAAAATCTTGCTGCTGAGGGTTATATTTTTAGAGGGCATTCCAGCACAAAATATGAGTTGGTTCCATTAGCATTAAGAGATAAGTCTTTAAAAGAATTTGCAAAGAATTTTAAAATTTCTGAAAAGACAATAAAAGAAAAATGGTACACCAATAGTGATCTTGTTAACGCCATAACAAGTGGGCTATGTGGTGCTAAATGGGATGCAGGCTTGAAAAAACGATGTGCTCCAATGTTGGATTTATATATCCATATTGCACGAATTAATTATAATCTCAATATGAATATTTTAGATAAATGTTCTATTCTTTTAAAATCTTGCAATGATATTGTTATTGATGAATTAAAGAAGCTATCTGAAAAAAATAATAATCTTCCTATATTAATTAATACTTTTGAGAATAAAATTAAATTTTGGGGTAAGAAAATAGACTCCGAATGGGAGTTATTTGATCTCAACATTGAGCAGGAAACGGTCAAAAAAATTCCCTTTGCGGATGCGGAGCTTACTAAGCACCAAGCAGCAGATCTACCAGAAGCAGTACGTGAAACAATCAGAAAGCTCCATGGTCATATGGATCTTTATTTAATGGTTTTTGAAGAAGAGAAAGAAATACTTAAGTTGCGTGACCCAGATTTCTGGACAAAAGAAGAAAGTTTTGTAGCGCATGTCAAATATATTTTTCCACATCTAATTGAACGTTATTTTATGGATGGAACAGTTCAATATGCAAATCCTTTTGAAGAACTTGTAGGTGTTGACTTTAGATTGCCTCAGCATTATGGGATTGAAACTTCAGCATTAGATTGGACATATGATCCTTATATTGCAATCTACTTTGCTTTAAGAAAAGATGAGAGATTTGATTCAATTCAAATATCAAAAAAACCTATGACTCCATTTTTTTCTATCTTTGCATATAAAAAGACAAACGTAGAATGCCCTTTGGTATTAGTGCAAGAAAAAAGTCAAACCCTATTTAATCCAAGAGCTGAGGCTCAAAAAGGAGTTTTTACTTATTTTGCCAAACCATGTTCATTTTATTTGAAGCACCCTCAACATCGCTTCCCATCCATCCTAGATTATAATAAATCTACGCAATCTGGTTTCCAACTTGAACGTCTTAACATAGAAAGAAGTATGCCAAATTTAAAATTTCTTCAAGATCAGCTAAAGGCTAAAAATATTAATGAGGCCACATTATTATTGAATGACTAAAGCAATTTTATAACTCATAGAGGTCTCACTTATCCTATTACTTTCAAAAGGCAAAAATATAAAAATAATCATATGTGGGATAAATGTATCAATATGACCAGCTTGACTTGTAGTCACATTTAGACTACAATTCTTATATAGATAAAACACTAAGAGGCGATTATGCACACATCTGCTGATACATATGTCCGTGCACGTATAGACAGCGTTACCAAGCAACGTGCTACCGAAGCATTAGAAGCCATGGGCTTAAGTGTTTCCGATGCCATTCGCTTATTAATGCTAAGAATTGCTGAAGAACATCGATTACCCTTCGTGGTTCGAGTTCCTAATGCGAAGAGCGTCGAGGCAATTGAAGAGTTAGAAGCAGGGAAAGGGAAGAAATTTAAAAATATCAATTCTTTCATGGATGATTTAAATGCGGACGATTGAGCGTTCAAATGCTTTTAAACGTGATTATAAACATATAAAAACTATGCCGCGTTACCGTAAAGGCATAGACTCATTACTATTAGATATTGTGTCACTTCTGCAAGCAGATAAAGCTTTGCCAGATCACAATTATGATCACCCTTTGAGCGGCTTATGGTGTGGTTATCGTGAATGCCATGTGAAACCAGATTTATTATTAATCTACAAAAAGCCAGATGCTCATACTTTGAGGCTAGCTCGTCTGGGTTCTCATAGTGAATTATTTTCATAAAAAGTAAATAGGCTTATTAAGCCAAACAATTTTATTTTCAAGAAAATAAGGCGGTTCCTTTGAGATTAATAGATCAACTGCAAAGCCTCAAAAATTAAACCGCCTTGCATCATTATACCTCGGTAAGCTCATTTGGAGGTATCACTTTGAAGATTACTGCCATAGAAAATATATGGATTTAACTGTACCAAATTTGTACCAGTGCACAGCGGTTTCTGGCGTATTAAGGCGGTTTTAGACGGTTTTGAGAGTAAAGGACCAACTGTAAGGCATTGATTTACATAGAACTCTATTTAGCTCAAAGGACTTTTAATCCGTTGGTCGATGGTTCGAATCCATCACGACCCACTTTAAATAATAATAAAAACAATCAATTACAGAGTTTTAGTTAACATTCTAGA